>OLNP01000474.1_pt1 | contig 42413 bp, 43 predicted proteins | sample 1671951 | NCBI WGS metagenome assembly OLNP01 (sample SAMEA3136629, study PRJEB25190) | human gut metagenome | biome: human gut; feature: human-associated habitat; material: faeces | place: Austria | collected 2013
ATCGACCCTATGATTTCTTAAAGCGTTTAAAAACCCTACGATAATTTAAATACCCATTAATTCTTATATAGTTTATAAAGAAAAAATACCAACTCATTTTTGAGCTGGTATTTTCACCTTATAAAAAGTTTAAATTTAAATGGCGGCCTCTGTAGGAATCGAACCTACAATTAAATCTTAGGAGGATCTCGTGATATCCATTTCACTAAGAGGCCATACTGGCGCACCCGACAGGACTTGAACCTGCAACCGCTTGAATCGGAATCAAGTACTCTATCCAATTGAGCTACGGGCACTCATACCAATTCATTATACCCTAAAATCAAATATTATGGTATAAATAAATGGGTTTTATAGAAAAGGAGAAGATTATGGCTAAAAGAATTATACAAGTCGAAGAAAAAGTTCCTTTTAAGTTGATGTTGCCTTTAAGTATCCAGCATATGTTTGCGATGTTTGGGGCTTCTGTATTGGTTCCATTCTTATTTGGAATTAATCCAGCTATCGTTTTGTTGATGAACGGTATTGGAACTTTGTTGTTTATTTTAATTACGAAAGGGAAGGCTCCTGCTTATTTAGGAAGTAGTTTTGCCTTTATTGCTCCGGCAAATATCGTAATTGCACAGTTTGGGTATGAATATGCTCTTGGTGGCTTTGTCGTAGTTGGTTTCTGTGGATGCTTGTTAGCCGCTTTGATCAAGAAATTTGGTACAAAGTGGATCGATGTTGTTCTTCCACCGGCTGCTATGGGGCCAGTTGTTGCCTTGATTGGTTTGGAGCTTTCAAGCAGTGCAGCAAGTACAGCTGGGTTGTTGGATGAAGTTGTAGATCCAAACAATGTAATTGTGTTTGGAGTAACTTTAGGTGTTGCGATCATTGGCAGCGTATGTTTCAAGAAGTTCTTGAGCGTTATTCCTATTTTGATTGCGGTTATCTGTGGTTATGTTGCAGCTGTTTTGTGTGGAATGATTGATTTTACACCAGTTATGGAGGCTAGTTTCTTTGCGCTTCCTAACTTCACATTCCCTAAATTTGATATCAATGCGATCTTGATGATCTTGCCGGTTATCTTAGTTATCGCATCAGAGCATATTGGGCATCAGATTGTTACAGGTGAAGTTGTTGGCCGCGATTTGATCAAAGATCCAGGTCTTCATCGTTCTTTGTTTGCGGACAACTTCTCAACGATGTTATCTGGTCTCATTGGTTCTGTTCCTACAACGACTTATGGTGAAAACATTGGTGTTATGGCAATTACGGGTGTTTATTCTGTACAGGTAATTGCAGGTGCAGCTATTCTTTCTATCATTTGTTCATTTATTGGTCCTCTTGCAGCTTTGATCCAGACAATTCCAAATCCTGTAATTGGTGGAATCAGTTTCTTGTTGTATGGAATGATTGGAACAAGTGGATTAAGAATTTTGGTTGATAAAAGAGTTGATTATGGTAAAAGCGTAAACTTGATCTTAACTTCTGTTGTGTTTGTAACAGGATTGAGTGGTGTTGTTGTTCAGGTTGGTACAACTTCATTAACAGGTATGGTACTTGCGTGTATTACAGCAATGTTAATGTCTTTGTTGTTCTATTTATTTGAAAAGTTTAATCTATTGAATAAGGAAGAAGAATAAACGCTGTATCATAAAGTATTTTATTAAAACATTGTTGGTGATAGGATATACATTTTATACGCATATCTTGTCATCAACTTTTTTTGAATTTAGATAATTTAATATAGAAACAAAAACAGTATCTAGATTATAATAATCATGCGAAAAGATAAGGGAGGATGACTATGATCAAAGCGGTTATTTTTGATATGGATGGTTTGATGTTTAATACAGAAATCATGTTTAAAAAGCAATTTAGACAAGCTTTAGATAAGGCGGATATACATTGTCCAGATAGCGTGATTGAGAGAATGATCGGGTGTGATTCCAGGGAAATCATAGAATTTGAAAATACATATCCTGGAATTAGTGATGTAATGTCATATTGTCAGAAAACACGTGTGAATTTTTTCTTTGAATTTTTTAAAAATCCAGGTGATGCCAATATGCCAGGTCTATATGAATTGATTCAATATTTAGAAAAGAAGCCAATGGATTATGCAATCGCATCCAGTTCAGCTAAAGAAGATATCTTAAAGTTTATCAATTATGCTGGATTTGAATTGCATCCAAAACAAATTGTGAGTGGAAAAGAAGGTTTTCCTTCTAAACCGGCACCAGATATCTTTTTAGCTACTGCCAAAAGAATGGGATATAAACCTGAAGAATGTTTAGTTCTAGAAGATAGCAAGCATGGAATTACAGCTGCTTACAAGGCTGGAATGAAATCAATCTTTATTCAAGATCAGATCGCTCCAGATGAAGAAATGAAGCAGTATATTCAAGAGAGTCGAAATGATTTGAGTGAAGTAATTGATTATTTAGAAAGAGCGTAAATACTATAGTGGTTTTCGTTGTAAATAAAGACAAGCTATTTTATAATTAAGGTGCTTTTAGGAGGGCTAGCATGAAAAAAGAATTGGTAATCGTTCTTGATTTTGGCGGGCAGTATAATCAGTTAGTTGCACGACGCGTTCGTGAGTGCAATGTTTATTGCGAGATTTATTCTTATAAAACCGACCTTGAAAAAATCAAGGCCATGAATCCGAAAGGAATCATCTTAACAGGTGGACCTAACAGCTGTTATGAAGAAGGAGCTCCAACATATTCAAAAGAATTGTTTGGATTAGGAATTCCGGTATTAGGTTTGTGCTATGGAGCGCAGTTAATGATGCATGTTCTAGGTGGTACTGTTGAAAAAGCAGATGCTCGTGAATATGGAAAAACGGAAGTAATCGTTGATAAAAAAGAATCTAGAATTTTTGAAGGTGTATCTGAAAAAACAATTTGTTGGATGTCTCATTTTGACTATATTTCTAAAGTTGCACCTGGTTTTGAAATTACATCTCATACAGACAATTGCCCTTGTGCTTCTTGTGAAAATACAGAAGCTGGATTGTATGCTATCCAATTCCATCCAGAAGTATTGCATACAAATGAAGGAACAAAAATGTTGTATAACTTTGTTCGTGGCGTTTGTGGATGTTCTGGTGATTGGAGAATGGATTCATTTGTGGATGAACAGATTAAAGCAATTCGAAAAAAAGTTGGAGATGGTAAAGTATTATGTGCACTTAGCGGTGGAGTTGATTCCTCTGTTGCGGCTGTACTTTTATCCAAAGCAATTGGTAACCAGTTGACTTGTGTGTTTGTAGATCATGGTTTATTGAGAAAAGATGAAGGCGATGAAGTAGAAGCTGTATTTGGACCAGAAGGACCATATGAGCTAAACTTCATTCGTGTGAATGCACAGGAAAGATATTATAAAAAACTTGCTGGTGTAGAAGAACCAGAAGCAAAACGTAAGATCATCGGTGAAGAATTTATCCGTGTTTTTGAAGAAGAAGCTAAGAAAATTGGAGCTGTTGATTTCCTTGTTCAGGGAACGATTTATCCAGATGTTGTAGAGAGTGGTCTAGGTGGAGAAAGTGCTGTGATCAAGTCTCATCATAATGTTGGTGGTCTTCCTGATCATGTAGATTTTAAAGAAATTATCGAACCATTACGTGACCTATTTAAAGATGAGGTTCGTAAAGCAGGTCTTGAATTAGGAATTCCTGAAAACTTAGTATTCAGACAACCTTTCCCAGGACCTGGATTAGGTATCCGTATCATTGGTGAAGTAACAGCTGAAAAAGTACGTATCGTACAAGATGCAGATGCAATCTATCGTGAAGAAGTTGCCAAAGCTGGTTTAGATAGAAGCATTGGACAATACTTTGCGGCACTTACAAATATGCGTTCAGTTGGTGTCATGGGTGATGAAAGAACTTATGATTACGCAATTGCGCTAAGAGCTGTAAATACAATTGACTTCATGACAGCAGAAGCTGCAGAAATTCCTTACGAAGTCTTAAACAAGACAATGTCAAGAATCATTAATGAGGTTCGTGGGGTTAACCGTGTAATGTATGACCTTACAAGTAAACCTCCTGGAACCATTGAATTTGAGTGAAATAACAATAAATAGCAATAAGAGCATAAAAAATTAAGCATATACTTAGTTTTTTATGCTTTTTTATTATTGTATATGATATGATTATATCAATAGACAAAGGAGCTTTTATCATGCCAGATTTTGAAATAATGAATGGTTCACTATATGATGATTCACTTCCAATGAAAATATTGGAACAGGCATTTGAAATGCAGGTTGAACAAGCAGAAAAGGCAACAAATAAACTAGTATCAGATGTTTTAAAAACTCAACAATATGATCCTCATAAATTATCTGAAAGTAAAGAAAAGATGAGATTAGTAGTAGATGGATCGGATGATTTTATTAAAGATTATCAAGATGGAGTTATAAAGCTTGCCAAAGAAAAAGGACATGTAGTTGCCCAAATCAAAAATGATGGGAAATACGGGCCTAAATTACCAATCAAGGAAGAAACGTATTTAGATGGTCCTAATTCTTTAGAAATCATGAATGCATGTCAATTAAAGAATATTGCAGATTCTCTGCAAGAATTATCCAATCAAATGTTAGCAATAGACGAAAATATTAAAGAGGTTTTGAGAGGGCAACAAAATGACAGGCTTGGTTTGTATTATAGTGGTGTATCTCTTTATTTAGAGGCCAATCGAGTATCAGATCCATCTTTTAAAAACAGCTTGATCTCACAATCTCTTAAAGCTTTAAGTGATGCGAATTATCAACTTGTATTAACGATGCAGTCGGATATACAGTATTTGGCACGAAGAGAATATGAGAGTGATAAAAGACATAAGTTTAATTTGATGAATGAAAAAATCAATAATATCAACAAAGCATTTTCAGCAATTCACCAAGCTATGTTAATGAAAGCAGGAATCTATTGTCAATGTGGAGAAATTAATGCGATGACCAGTGTTTTTAATGAGTACGCATTATTTATTCAAAATACGATCGTACCGAATGCAAAGATATTAACACAATGTGACGTGAATGATACAGGAAAGATTGATGGAACTTGGTCAAGTCGATCCCTTTTATTAAACAAAGTTACTCGGATCGTTGAACAATTAAATAGTCCTAATCATGAATTATATATAGGAGTACGAGGTAAAGAAAATGAAAGCGTATAAAGGTTGTGTAAATAGAGAATGTAAATCGTTTAAGCGTAAAGATCACTACAAAGATGAATATAATTATTGTCCGATTTGCGGGGATAAACTTGAATATGTTTGTGCAGATTGTTGGAAAGTATTGGATCACAATACGGAAAAGTATTGTGCGAGCTGTGAAGCGAAACGAGAACAAAAACGAGCTCAGGCAATACAAAATATTAAAGATAGTAGTGGGGCTATTGTTGGCGCTGTAGGAACTGTTGGCAGTTTAGCGGTGAAACACAAAGATAAAATTGCCGCAGCAGGTAAAGTAGCGATGAAAATCATTAAGAAGTAAAAGTGAAGGAGAACAGCCATGAATAATGTTTGTTACAACAATCTTTTTAAACTGTTAATTGATAAAGGGCTCAAAAAGAGTGAGTTTGCCAAGTTATGTAATATTAGTGCTCCAACATTATCAAAATTGTCCAAAAATGAATACGTCTCTATGGATATTTTAGTCCGGATTTGTAGAGGATTAGATTGTACATTGGATGATATTGTAGAAATAAAACGTGAAGGTGAATAGAAAAGACTCGTCACGAGAAGAATCATATAAAGTATTGGAGGTAGACATAGATTATGAAGATATTTGATAATGTTACAGATATTGTTCGAGATGATTTGATACAGATTATAAAAAAAGGTAGCAAGGTTTCTATTGCTGCCGAATGTTTTTCTATGTATGCCTATAATGCTTTGAAGAAACAATTAGAGAATATAGATGAATTGCGCTTTATTTTTACTTCTCCGACATTTATAACCGAAGCAGTCCCTAAACAACAACGAGAATTTTATATTCCCCGTCTTTCTAGAGAAAGTAGTCTTTATGGTACTGAATTTGAAATCAAGCTTCGTAACGAGTTAACACAAAAGGATATTTCCAAGGAATGCGCTGATTGGATTAAAAGAAAAGTTACGTTTAAGTCAAATGTCACAAATGAAAAGATGACAGGATTTATGACCGTAGATCAAAGTACGTATATGCCAATCAATGGTTTTACAACGGTGGATCTTGGATGTGAACGAGGGAACAATGCTTATTATCCTGTTCAAAAGACGGAGAGTTACGAAAATGCAAAGTATTTTCTGAATCTTTTTGAACAGATTTGGAATGACAAGAAGAAGCTTCAAGAAGTTACAGATACGGTCATCGAGAGTATTTCAGTCGCTTATCAGGAAAACTCTCCAGAATTCATTTATTTCTTTATTCTTTATAATATTTTTCATGAATTTTTGGATGATATTTCTGAAGATGAATTGCCTAACGAAGCAACAGGTTTTAAGCAAAGCAAAATCTGGGGCATGCTTTATGATTTTCAAAAAGATGCTGTATTAGCAATCGTTAACAAACTCGAAAAGTATAATGGCTGTATATTGGCAGATAGTGTAGGTTTAGGGAAGACGTTTACTGCTCTTGCTGTAATTAAATATTACGAAAATCGTAACCGATCAGTTCTAGTTCTTTGTCCTAAAAAGTTGTCTGAAAACTGGAATACATATAAGACAAACTATATAAATAATCCCATTGCAGAAGATCGTTTACGATATGATGTATTATATCATACGGATCTTTCTCGTAGTAAAGGAGTTTCCAATGGGATTGATCTTGAGCGTTTAAATTGGGGGAATTATGACCTTGTAGTCATCGATGAGTCACATAATTTCCGTAATGGGGCAGGCACGCATGCAAATACGCAAGAAAATCGATATATGAAATTGATGGATAAAGTGATTCGTGCAGGTGTTAAAACTAAAGTTTTGATGTTATCGGCAACTCCCGTTAATAATCGATTTGTCGATTTAAAAAATCAGCTTGCCATTGCTTATGAAGGTGATTCTGAAAATATGAATCAGCGATTAGATACTACAAAATCAATTGAAGAAATTTTTAAACAAGCACAAAGATCGTTCAACGCATGGAGTAAACTGGAACCAAAAAAAAGAACGACGAATGCACTTCTTCAAACATTAGATTTTGATTTTTTTGAATTGTTAGATAGCGTCACGATCGCTCGATCAAGAAAGCATATCGAAAAATACTACAATGTAAATGAAATCGGAAAGTTCCCTGAAAGAAGAAAACCAATTTCTCTTCGTCCACGATTAACGGATTTAAATTCAGCTATTAACTATAATGAAATATATGAACAGTTGATGTTACTTTCATTATGTATTTATACACCTTCAAATTATATATTCCCAAGTAAGATGCAAAAGTATATTGAGCTTACTCATAATAAAGGAGAAGGCCTTACTCAGATAGGACGAGAAGAAGGTATTCGAAGATTGATGAGCATCAATCTTTTGAAACGATTAGAAAGCTCTGTTAATTCATTTCAGCTTACTCTTAATAGAATCAAGACATTAATTGAAGACACGATTGAAGCTATTGATGATTTTGAAAAATATGGTGCCGCCAATATTGATATGGTTGAAGCCTCTGAATCTGAATTTGATATAGATGACGATAATACAGATTATTTCACGGTTGGAAAGAAAGTCAAAATAGACTTGGCGGATATGGATTATAAAACATGGCGAAATGAATTAAAGGCGGATGCTGAAGTTCTTGAGTTACTAACATTTATGGTATCCGACATTACTCCAGAACATGACAGCAAGCTTCAGGAATTATTGAAATTAATATCTGATAAAATTGAAAATCCTATCAATCCAGGAAATAAAAAAGTATTGGTATTCTCTGCCTTTTCTGATACAGCCGAATATCTTTATGAGAATGTTAGTACATATATCAAAAAGAAATATGGTTTAGATACAGCTGTTATTACTGGATCCATTGATGGAAAAACAACCATCAATGGATTTAAAGCGAATTTAAACAATGTGCTTACTTGTTTCTCGCCAAAGTCAAAAGGCAGAGATGTACTAATGCCTGGAAGCAAAACTGAGATTGATATATTAATTGCCACGGATTGTATTTCTGAAGGGCAAAACCTTCAAGACTGTGACTATCTTGTAAATTATGATATTCATTGGAATCCAGTGCGTATTATTCAACGATTTGGACGAATCGACCGTATTGGTAGTAGAAATGAACAAATTCAATTAGTAAACTTCTGGCCAGATATGGACTTAGATGAATATATCAATCTTAAAGGACGAGTAGAGACAAGAATGAAGATATCCATTATGACTTCTACCGGAGATGATGACCTCATCAATCCAGAAGAAAAAGGCGATTTGGAGTACCGGAAAGAACAACTCAAACGTCTACAAGAAGAAGTTGTGGATATTGAAGACATGTCCAATGGAATCTCTATCGTAGATTTAGGTTTGAATGAATTCAGATTGGATCTTTTAGAATATGTAAAAAATCATGATGATTTAGATAAAAAACCAAAGGGCTTGCATGCTGTTGTACCAGCAACAAGTGAACTACCTGAAGGCGTTATTTTTATTCTAAGAAATGTAAATAACAGTGTAAATATCGATAACCAGAATAGAATCCACCCTTTTTACATGGTTTATATTGGAGTAGATGGGGAAGTTATTTGTGATTATTTAAATCCGAAGAAAATGCTCGATGATATTCGACTGCTTTGTCGTGGTAAGAGCGAACCAATTAAGGACTTGTGTCAATGTTTTAATGAAGAAACAGATGATGGAAGAGACATGTCAGAAATGTCAGAACTTCTAAGTGAGTCAATTAATTCAATTATTGATAGTAAAGAAGAAAGTGACATTGACAGCTTGTTCTCTGCGGGAGGCACATCCGCTTTGATATCGGAAGTATCAGGGTTGGATGATTTTGAGCTTATCAGTTTCTTGGTTGTGAAATAATTAGAGGACAAATCATGATTGGACTACCAAAAACAACAGAATTTAGCAAAAGAATTCCCAAACAAAAATTCTATGAAAATATGAATATCTCACCCGCTTTAAAAAAGATATTTGTTGAGCAGGTAAAGATTATTTATTGGAGAAATAAAATTGCAGCTTCTACAACAAACCTTGCTCCAGGAACAAATGTAACGGAATTAGAGGTGTTTGAAGTACGTTTAAATAATCAAGAAATTGATGAAAACTTACTAAGACAAATCGATAAAACAATACCATATCACATCTTGTTTTTATTGGAATATCAAGGAAAATATCAAGCATGGATTGGATACAAAGAAGCCTCACCATCCGCAAAGAACGCTTTTAAAGTAAACGGATATTATCACACAGATTGGTTATCAGGAGATAAACTTCCGCTTAAATTAGAAGGTTTAAATCTTGATTCGGTGTATGAGAATTTTGTAAGACAAATTGCAGGAGACAATTTAATAACAAAAAGTGCAAGCGAAGACTTAAAAGAATCAATTGAACGTGATGTGAAAAGGAAGATGTTGCAAAAACAGATAGATAAACTTCAAAATGAAATTCGCAAAGAGAAACAATTGAATAAACAGATAGAATTGAACATGAAACTAAAAGAATTAAAAAGGAGATTGAGAATATTATATGAAAATTAAAAAATTAGAATTAAATAATTTTAAGAGATTTACTCACCTTATTGTTGAAGATATACCCTCAACAGCAAAATTAGTGGTTTTGGTAGGACCTAATGGCTCAGGGAAGACATCTTTTATGGAAGCAATAAATCATTACTATAAATGCATTGGATATAATGATCCTGGTGATTATCTTTATCTAGACAAAGATATTAATGATAGTAAAGAGTATGATTTTTCAGAATGGCGAAAAAAAGCTTTAAATCTTGTCGATATTGATTTTTATGATTCAACATTTTCTAAATCACTTGGGTATCATGATGAAGTAAAAGGACATTTTTATTTTAGAAGTGCATATAGAAATGAAGCTGATTTTAAGATAGATTCAATGCAAAAACAGAAAGATCCAACACTAACGATTAGGTTACCATCATTAATAGAAAATGATAAAACAGTTTCTACTAATTATCAGAGACTTATATCTGATACCATTTCAGGTTTGTTTAATGATAAAAATAATTCAAAAACCGTTGCTGATCTTAGAGAAGAGTTGATTGGAAAAATTCGAAGAGCTATCGAGAATGTTTTTGATGATTTAAAGTTTTTGTCACTAGGAGAACCACTGGAAAATGGGAATTTTTATTTCAAAAAAGGAATAGTCGAAAATTTTAGTTATCGTAATCTTTCTGCAGGGGAAAAATCTGCTTTTGATTTGATATTAGATTTAGTTGTTCAATCAAAATATTATCCAGATGCTATTTATTGTATTGATGAGCCTGAAGCTCACATGCATACTAAGTTACAAGGAAAAATTCTTAATGAATTGTATTCATTAATTCCGAAAACATCTCAGCTTTGGCTGTCAACTCATTCAATTGGAATGCTCCAAACGGCAGAAGAAATAGAAAAAAATAATCCGGGAACAGTTGCGTTTTTGGATTTTGGTGGAAGAGATTTTGATGAAGATCAAGTGATTCGTCCAGTAAAAAATGGAAGAGCAGTTATGGATAAGTTTTATGAATTAGCTTTCGGAGATTTTGCAAAATTATTACTGCCTAAAACAATAGTATTTTGCGAAGGAAATCCTAATGGTAGAAGACGTAAAAATTTTGACAAGACAATCTATTCAACTATTTTTGCAGATACTCATCCAGAATCTTATTTTTTATCAGGGGGTTCTTGTAACGACATTGAAAATATTGAACAAACTAATGGAGAAATTATTAATACACTACTTAAAGATACAAGAATTATTAAATTAGTTGATCGTGACGATCGTAGCCAACAAGAAATATTGAATCTTAATGAAAAAGGAATCAAGGTGTTGAAAGAACGTAGTTTAGAATCTTACATTTTTGATGATTCTGTAATAAAGAAATTGTGTGAAAGTGTAGGAAAACCAGAAAAATATAATAAGTGTATAAATGCAAAAAATGAAGCTCTTAATGCATCAGTAAAGAGAGGGAATGCTCCTGATGATTATAAGAGTGCAAGTGGAGATATATATAATGAAATAAAGAAATTACTTTCTCTGACAAAATGTGGAAATAATTCCGATGCATTTATTCGTGACACTCTCACTCCTTTGATTACTCCTGATATGGGCGTGTATCAACGATTGGAAGAGGAAATTTTTTCTTGAATAATAGGAGGATTTTTAGATGAATAAAATGAGAATGGAGTCAATTAATATTACTGATCAAAATCTTGCAAAGATAGAAGAAATTTTTCCTAATTGTATTACTGAAACGATTGATGAGAATGGTAGATTAAAAAAAGCTATCAATTTTAATCTGTTAAAACAAATGCTTTCAGATGATGTTGTTGAAGGTGATGAATGTTATGAGTTTACATGGGTAGGGAAAAAAGCATCTATTGTAGAAGCAAATAAACCTATTCGCAAAACATTACGGCCTTGTAAAGAAGAAAGCGTTGATTGGGATAATACCGAAAATCTTTATATTGAGGGGGACAATTTAGAAGTATTAAAACTTTTACAAGAGAGTTATCTTGGTAAAGTGAAAATGATTTATATTGACCCTCCTTATAATACGGGTAATGATTTCATTTATAATGATGATTTTAAGATGACAGGCGAAGAATATGCAGATGAAAGCAGAGAGTTTGACGATGATGGAAACAGGATGTTTAGAAACACGGATACGAATGGCCGCTTTCATTCTGATTGGTGTAGTATGATATATTCTCGCTTGATGTTGGCAAGAAATTTATTAACAGTAGATGGATGCATATTTATATCTATTGATGAAAATGAAGTAAATTCTCTTAAATGCATTTGTAATGAGATTTTTGGTGAAAGTAATTTTATTGCTGAGCTTATTTGGTCTGCAGGAAGAAAAAATGATTCAAAGTATATATCTGTCTCGCATGAATATATTCTTTGTTATTTTAGAGATGCACAATATATAAAAGATCACCATATTGTTTGGAGAGAAAAAAAACAAGGATTAAATGATATCTATGATAAATATGATAGCTTAAGAAAACAGTATGATGACAATAATGAGTGTATCGAGAAAGAATTAAAGTTATGGTATAAAGGCTTGCCTGATGGCCATGCGGCTAAAGACCATTCTCACTATTCAAAAGTAGATGAAAAAGGGATTTTCTTTGCAGATAATATTTCTTGGCCGGGTGGAGGTGGCCCTAAATACGATATTTTACATCCAATAACTAAGAAACCAGTTAAAATTCCTTCTAGGGGATGGTTGACAAATGAAAATACAATGAAACAATGGATGGCAGAAGGAAGAGTTTGCTTTGGCAAGGATGAAAACTCTGTTCCAACATTAAAATCTTATCTTAAGGATAGAGAAATGACTGTTCCATATAGTGTGTTTTACAAAGATGGACGTGCTGCTTCTAAACGGCTTGCAGCGCTAATGGGAGACAAGGTTTTTGAGAATCCAAAAGATGAAGAAATTGTTCAAAGATTAATTGAATTTTGTGGAACTGATAATGATGATATTATTATGGATTTCTTTTCTGGATCGGCCACAACAGCACATGCAGTTTTTTTAGCTAATTTAGCTCAATCAAAAAATCGAAAATTTATATTAGTGCAGATACCAGAATTAATTGATCCTAAAAATACTACGGCAGGGGCAGCAAGAAAGGTTGCAGAAAATGCGATTGCTTTATTAGATTCTATTCAAGCAAAACATAATATATGTGAAATTGGTAAAGAAAGAATTAGACGTGCAGGCAGGAAAATTAAAGATGAAAATCCTTTGCTTGCACAAAACTTGGATGTAGGGTTTCGTGTTTTAAAACTTGATTCTTCAAATATGACAGATGTTTACTATAGTCCTACTGACTATTCCCAAGGATTTTTGTCTCAATTGGAATCTAATATTAAACCAGATCGAACTGACTTAGATTTATTGTTTGGCTGTTTACTTGAATGGGGTCTTCCTTTATCGTTGCCATATAGTTCTGAGCAAATTGATGGATGCACTGTTCATAACTATAACGATGGGGACTTGATTGCATGTTTCGATGAGAATGTACCAGATAGTGTAATCAAAGAAATCGCAAAGAAAAAACCACTTCGTGCTGTGTTCCGTGATAGTAGTTTTGCGGATAGCCCATCAAAAATCAATGTGGGGGAAATATTTAAATTAATGGCTCCTGATACGAGAGTAAAAGTTATTTAAGGAGGAAAATATGGCAAAAAACAATTTGACTCCTATAGATCCTCATTTTCTTGAAAGTATTGCAGAAGTACTTACTCAAGCAAGGAAAAGTGCGAAAACAGCTGTGAATCTTTCCATGGTTTATGCTTATTTTGAAATAGGTCGAAAGATTGTGGAAGAGGAACAACATGGCGCAAAACGAGCTGCTTATGGAACTCAGCTTTTGAATGAACTATCTGTTTATTTAACAAAGAATTTTGGAAAGGGCTATTCCACAGATAATCTTAAACTCATGCGTCGTTTTTATGTGGTTTACTCTGGTGATCAAATTGGGGAAACGGCGTTTCCCCAATCTAAGAATCTACCGGTTACCAAAACAGGGCGTAAATTTTATCTTAGTTGGTCACATTATTTAAAACTTATGCGTATTTCTAACATTGATGAACGTCATTTTTATGAGATTGAATCGGCAAAAAATGATTGGAGTCTCACTGAACTTAAACGCCAGTATAATAGTTCTCTTTATGAGCGTTTATCACTCAGTACAGATAAAGATAAAGTTTATCGATTGGCTATGGAAGGACAAGCAGTGGAACAACCTAAAGATGTTGTGAAAGATCCTTATGTATTGGAATTTCTTGGATTACCGGAATTACCATATTATTCAGAGACGGAACTAGAGAGTCGAATCATTGATCATTTACAACAATTTCTTTTAGAACTTGGTACAGGTTTTGCGTTTGTTGGCAGGCAGGAACGTTTTACTTTTAATGAAGAACATTTTATGGTGGACTTGGTTTTTTATAATCGCCTTCTTCGTTGCTTTGTTCTATTTGATTTAAAGATAGGAGAACTTAAGCACCAGGATATCGGACAGATGCAGATGTATGTGCATTATTATGATCGTCAGGTTAAGTTATCAGATGAGAATCCAACAATAGGAATCATACTTTGTAGAGATAAGAACAATGCAGTTGTAGAAATGACTTTACCAGAAGACAACTCACAAATTTTTGCGAGTAAATATGAAACAGTATTGCCTAGTAAAGAGGCTTTACAAAAATTATTACAAGAGCAAATAGAAGATGAAGATGGAGGCGAGAACGAATGAAACTACAATTTAAGCATCAAAAATTTCAGGCTGATGCGGCAAAAGCTGTAGTTGATGTTTTCGCCGGACAACCTTATTTAACTCCTACATATATGATGGATAAAGGTTCAGGTCATTATCAGCAGACTTTAACAGAAGAGGACGATTTCACTGGCTGGAGTAACCAAAAAATTGTTCCGGAATTAAATGATCGATTGATTTTAGAGCATATCAATGCGATTCAGCGTGCCAATCAAATTAGACCTTCTGAAAAACTTGAAGGTCGATATAATTTGACTATCGAGATGGAGACGGGTGTAGGCAAAACATATACATACATTAAGACGATGTATGAACTAAATCGTGCATATGGTTGGAGTAAGTATATTGTGGTTGTGCCTAGTGTTGCGATTCGTGAAGGGGTATATAAATCTTTTCAAGTAACACAAGAACATTTTGCAGAGGAATATGGAAAAAAGATTCGCTTCTTTATCTATAATTCTGCACAGCTTACGGAAATTGATCGTTTCGCATCAGACAATTCAATCAACGTTATGATTATTAACTCGCAAGCTTTTAATGCGAAGGGAAAAGATGCTAGACGAATTACAATGAGATTGGATGAATTCCGTTCTCGTCGTCCAATTGATATTATTGCGAAAACAAATCCTATTTTGATTATTGATGAACCGCAATCTGTAGAGGGGAAACAAACAAAAGAAAATTTGAAACAGTTTAATCCTTTAATGACTCTTCGCTATTCGGCAACGCATAAATCAGACAGTATTTATAACATGATTTATCGTTTGGATGCTATGGAGGCTTACAACAAGCGCCTTGTAAAGAAGATTGCAGTTAAAGGTATTACAGAATCGGGTAGTACAGCAACAGAAAGCTATGTATATTTGGAAAGCATTAATCTTTCTAAAGCGGCACCAACCGCAACAATTCAATTTGATGTAAAAGGTGCAACCGGTATTCGAAAAGTCACTCGTACTGTATCAGAAGGTTTTAATCTGTATGATAACTCGGGTGAGATGGAGGAATATAAAAACAATTTTGTTGTACGTAGAATTGATGGACGTGATGATTCTGTAGAATTTATCAATGGCATCAAAATTTATGCCGGAGACGTAATTGGTAAGGTATCTGAAGATCAACTTCGCCGTATTCAAATTCGAGAAACGATCCTTTCTCATATTCAAAGGGAAAGAGAATTGTTCTATAAGGGAATTAAAGTTCTTTCACTATTCTTTATTGATGAGGTTGCTAAATATAAACAATATGATGCAGCGGGCAATCCAATGAATGGAATCTATGCGGACATGTTTGAAGAAGAATACAACGATATAATCAATCATCTTCAACTCGAATTTGGAGAGGATGACTATTTGAAATATTTGGAGTCCATTCCTGCTGAAAAAACACATGCTGGATATTTTTCTATCGATAAAAAAGGGAAGATGATTGATAGTAAGGCAAATGAAAAACGTGAGAATTCAAAAGAGAAGATGTCAAATGATGTGGATGCATATGACCTCATTATGAAAAATAAGGAACTTCTTCTTGATAGAAATCCAAAAAAATCTCCTGTGCGTTTTATTTTCTCACATTCTGCGCTTCGAGAAGGATGGGACAATCCAAATGTATTTCAAATTTGTACACTAAAACAAAGTAGCAGTGAAGTTCGTAAACGCCAAGAAGTTGGGCGTGGCCTTCGTCTATGCGTAAATCAAGATGGAGAACGTATGGATGTAAATGTTCTTGGAAATGATGTGCACAACGTAAATGTACTTACAGTTATTGCTAGTGAAAGCTATGATAGTTTTGCTAAAGGACTTCAGAGTGAGATCGCAGAAGCTGTAGCAGATCGACCACGTGCTGTAACTCCCGAATTGTTTATTGGAAAAGTCATTAAAGATGATAAAGGGAATGAACAAGTTATTGATAATGATATCGGTAATGCAATTTATCTTGAGCTTTATGCCAATAAATATATCGATAGAAAAGGTGTACTAACAGATAAATATTATGAGGATAAAGCAAATGGCGAACTGAAAGTAGCTGAAGAGGTAGCTGATTCTGTATCATCCGTTATTGAGATTATTGATTCCATCTATGATAGTAGAGCAATGCAACCAGAAAATGCACGTAGTAATAATGTTGAGTTAAAGGTTGATGAAGAAAAACTTGCTATGCCTGAATTTAAAGCGTTGTGGAATAAAATAAATTCTAAATCTGTTTATGTTGTTGATTTTGATACTGATGAATTGATTAGAAAATCCATTAATTCACTAGATAGAAAACTTCGAGTACCAAAAATCTACTTTAGAGTCGAAACTGGAGCTATGGAACAAATTAAATCAAAAGAAGATCTTTTAAGTGGAACATCTTTTATAAAAGAAGAGTCTTCAAACTATGGAAATGTTGTTCAAACTAGTTCTAATGTTAAATATGATTTGATTGGCAAACTAGTAGAGGAAACAGGGCTTACTAGAAAAGCTATTATTCGAATTCTTCAAGGAATTCAGCCAGAAACATTCAATCAGTTTAAGGATAATCCAGAAGAATTTATTATCAAAGCTGCAGCACTGATCAATGATGAAAAGGCAACCGCAATTATTGAACATATTACTTATGATGTTATGGATGAAAAATATGGAACAGAAGTATTTACAGATCCAACGATTAAAGGTCGTTTGGGTGTGAATGCAATGAAAGCCAATAAGCATTTATATGATCATGTTGTATATGATTCAACAAATGAAATGGCTTTTGCCTCAGAATTAGATACAAATAAAGATGTAGCTGTGTATGTAAAATTACCAAAAGGTTTTTATATTTCAACTCCAGTTGGTCACTATAATCCTGACTGGGCAATCGCGTTTTATGAAGGAAGAGTAAAGCATATCTATTTTGTTGCCGAAACAAAAGGATCAATGAATTCAATGCAATTGAGATTGATAGAAGAATCGAAGATTCATTGTGCTAGAGAGCATTTTAAAGCAATCTCAAATGGAAATGTTGTTTATGATGTAGTTGATAGCTATCAAACTTTATTAGAAAAAGTAATGAGATAGTAGTATGAATCTTCATTGCTATTAGTTTTTGGAGGTCAATTATGAATAAAGTTAGACCAAATGATTTTATTGATTTATGCAAAAAATTTGAAAGTGTTGTCAAGACTAAATATGGATTAGAAGACAAAGAAAGTCCCTATCACTATTTGAGCAATTTAGAAGAGTTTTCGGACTTTAGAAATGAGATAAATATCATCCGTACATTAAGAAATGTGTGTCAGCATAACAAAACGGAAATTCATGGAAAAGAGGCTTTTGAGATAACATCGGTTGTGTATGAATCTTTGAAAAAGATTATTGAGTTAATTGAGCACCCATTATTAGTAAAAGATATTTATGTTAATAATGTATATTTTGTAAGAATGCAAGATTTGGTCGGTACTACAATTCATAAAATGAAAGAGTTAAATATTTCTCACGTACCGGTATTAGATGATCAACAAAAAGTAATCGGAGTATTTAGTGAAAACACGATATTTACCAAATTATCTTTTGATGAAATCATTGAAGTTGATAAAGATTCTACTATTGAAGAATATAAAAATTATATTAAATTAGATTCTCACAGTAGCGAATATTTTAACTTTGTTGGACTGAATTATGCTGTCGCAGATATTAAGAAGGACTATGCTCATCCTCTAATAGGTGATAAACGCTTGGTTCTTTCCTTCGTAACCAAAACGGGTCATAGTAATCAGAAACTTGAGGGTATAGTTACACCTTGGGATCTGTTAAAGAGGTAATCATATGATAGAGAATCAATACAATGAAGTTATGACTTTTCCTGTAAATGGAACAGAAAAGTTGATTTATAAATATTGTATACATGCTCATCCGTATAAGAAAGGATATCCTTCCAAAGTTACACCATATGTTGCATTTCGGCTTAGTGACGGAATAGTTGAGAAGATATTTGAAGTAAAACATGTTTATGAATGCTTTTCATATGATATAGAAACCTTGAAAAATCAGTTAACTCATGAAGAATTATTGCGTCTGCAGGGTTATGTAGAAGAAAGACAAATGAGCTTTGGTTTTGATAAAGCAGAATATCAATATAGATTTTTCTTTTTGGAAGAATATAAAACATTAGCATCGCCGTATGTATTCGAGAAAAATGTACAAGGTGCAAAATCTATTATGTTGGATGAAATGCTTAAGAATTATTCTGAAAGGGAAAGAATTCTATTTTGTAATATAGCATATATGAAATATTATGATTTTTCTCGCCATAAAGAAACGCCTATAAATGGGGGTCAATATATTACCGATACTGGTGATGCTTTTGAAAAATATAATTTTCATAGATGTGAGGATGGGACTGTAAAAGGATTTGTTGAGACAAAATATGTAGGTGGTTATGATGCTAGCAGTAGAAGACCACAAGAGTTGCATATAGAAAAGATTGATAGTGCTTATCAATCTCAAGATGAGATAGAGAAAGTAACAGTGGTATTTTGTGCGAAAAATCCTAAGAAGAATATTAATACAACTGTAATTGTTGGGTGGTATAAGAACGCAAAAGTTTTTAGAAATCGAAAAGAGTATTTAGGCAGGCCATATAACATTGAATCAAACTATCATGATGCTGTACTATTGCCTGAACAAAAAAGAAATAAAGTTATTCCTAGAGCTAAGGATAATATGAACAATGTTGGATTTGGACAATCTAATATTTGGTATGCAAATAAAGTGGAACATCAATCTCTTGTCTTAGATGTACTTAAATACATAGATCAATATTCTAAAAATAAATTAGCTAAGGATTTGAGACGATACAATGCTCGTGAAGACATTGTATTAAATGATTTTATTAACACGCATCATGCTAAAAAGAATTATCAATTTGAATATAATAATGATCCTGAAATGCGACGAGAACCTAAAGTTTTAAATCAAGGTGTTTCTGTTTATCCAAGAGATAAGCAGAAATCGATTAATGCTATTGTTCATTCTCAATATAAATGTGAAATTAATCCACAGCATGAAACTTTCAATAAGAAAAGTGATGGATTGCCATATTTAGAAGCACACCATCTTATTCCTATGTCTCAACAAGACGAGTTTGAATATTCGTTAGATGTGGAAGAGAATATTGTTGCATTATGTAGTAATTGTCATAATGAGATTCATTATGGTGAGCAAGCAAATGTCTTAATAAAACAGCTATATCATAATAGAATAGAGCTCTTGAAGAAAAAGAAAATAGATGTTTCTTTAGAAAAGCTACTTTCTTATTATGGATATTAAATATTTCTATAAATAAGAAGTTATTGTAAATGGGGATTTGACTAAAGCAATTCTTGTGAAAGAATATAATGTGGTAAATATGTATAAAAACCATCCGAATTGATACTAAAATAAGCTTATTAGTTGTATGTAACACCTGTGACCACATATCACTTAGATGATTTTAATGTTTTAGATGAATAACTCAGAAATATGAAGATACAAGAGTGATAGAATTCTTTTAGGAGGATTGTATGATACCAGAAACCATATATAAATATAAATCTATATCATTTAAGCAAGTGGATTTTACAAAAGCTAAAGAGATTATTGATTCAAATGATAAAAAAAACTATGATAACTCTAATATTGGATATATATTAGATATTATTCAAGAACATCGTTTATACTGTGCTACTCTTAATGAATTGAATGATCCATTTGAAGCATTACATCTTTCGATATTTGGAGATGGCACAGCAGGAGGTTCTTTGTATTCGAGTAAAGGAATAGTACCTCCTTATACTTATAAACGTTTTGCAAAGTATAGAATATTGTCTTTAACTGATAATCCAAAATCTCATTTGATGTGGGGCTTATATGCTAATAATTATCAAGGAATATGTATTGGATTTAGCACAAAGAATTCATTAAATTGTATAAAAAAAGTAACTTATTTAACAGAACAAAATGAGAAACCTTTTTGTTGGGTTAATGATCCGTTATTAGAAGAAAAGATAGTAGATTCTTTATATAAAAAATTTAAATGTTGGGAGAACGAATCGGAATATAGAATTGTACAAAAAGATCGATTTGTCGCTTTTAATCAAGGAGAAATTAAGCATTTGATTATTGGACACAATGTACCTGAAACATATAAAAAAATGCTAACTCAACTTTGTAAGAAACAAAATATTCCTGTATTTATTACATATCCGGATCGAGTTAAGAGAGAAATTCTTATTAAAGATATTCATTTTCAACCAATTTATGATGGTAGAGAAATAAAATCAAATCTTTAAAAATTGAAAATATATATTTTTTTTAGTGAATCCTAGTTTATAGAAGGGAGGTTTTGAATAATGAAAATAATTAAGAATTTGTTTAATATGGAAATAATAAAGATTATATGTTTGTCAAGCATATACTTATTTATCGATCTATGTTTGTATGAGATATTGATTTACTATGGAAAAAATCATTTCTTTTTCTTTATCCCTATTTTGATATGGATATTGGTTATTTTGGCAAATAAGATATTTCGATATAATGCATTAGAACAGTGGAATGTCACTGTAACGATAATTACATTTCTTGTTTTGTGTATAGTAGTAAATTTAAATATTGTAAATCAATTTTACACTCAAAATCGGTTTACAATATTAACTATGCTTACTGGTATTTTCTTCATTAGCCTGTTAATGTTAAAAAATGAAACGCATAAAAAAGAAAATTTACCATCTTCGATAAATGCTACTAAAAAAGATCTGTTTAATCTTTTTTATATCAATACCTCTAAAGTACACGAAATTGCGATGCTTATCGACAATAAAATTATGAAAACAGTTGAACAAGAGCAGGTTTCGGAGGAATTATTAAGAACAACTTCTGCTTTTTCTTCTAAAACAAGTGGTTTATCAGGAGAAATTTCTGCAGAAAGAGAAGATAATTACAAAAAACGCGTTTATGAAAATTTTGATGTAAAAACCACAAAATCAATAATGTTAAGAAAGTTATATGAGGTTGCTAATGATAGTAATAATACATCCCAAAATATTACACCAGGTCAATTGATTCTTTTTAAAGATGTAGAGTTGAAAAGAAGAAATGTTGATGACACAGTTATGATTTTGAATGTTTTGCAGGATAGTAAATTGAAAAATCAAAGTAATGATAGTATAGAGATTAACATGAATAAAATGATGGAAAAGATGCTGGATGATTTTACAATTGACTATCAATTTGAACAGAACGTCCTGGGTGATAAGGAAAAATGCCTTATTCAATTGCCATATAAATCAAATGAAAATTTTGAGAATGGATATCAACACAATGATTTGCAATTAGGAAAACTTAGTGTAGTTGGAATATATAGGGGGAAAATAGATTTTTCGAAGCGAGAAAGTGTTTCGTCGAAATTTTTGGATTTGTTGTCTGAGTCTTATAAAAGTGAAACGCAGCAAGATGATGATGACATGATGAAAGACAGTTCGGATAGTACAAAACAGCAAAAATCCCCTTTTGAATTCAAATCGAATAAATTAAATGAAAATATGCATTTGATTGATGTCATTGCAATTATTCAAGAATTAAATATTAATAAGGAGCGAGTTGGTGAATAAAGTGTTATATGTATTTGACTTTGAAAAATTGGATGATTTTAAACATCAATTTTCGTCTCGAAACTTTGTTAGTATTGCGTTTATATTTAATTTAGCTCCGAATATAGATGATATAAATTACTTAGATGATTTTGTTGATAATTGTATAATTGATATTACAGTATTGGCTCTTGAAAACGGAGATTACAGGCTGTTTACTGAGAGATATTTATATACTTTAATAGAACGGTTTAAAACTGTTGAGTTTTCGATAAATAGTAAAACCAAAGTTGCTTTTTTAACTAAATATCCATATATATTTGATGAAATAAATGAAGAATATTTGACAATAAAAGAGGAAAACATAGATAAAGAAAATGATATGTTAATGGATAAAACTGATGTTGCACCTATTCCTCTATTGCTATATAAACAATCTTTGCTAGAAAAGATTCTTGAGAAGTATCAGATTGTGTCTATTGGAAGTTTTTTTGTTGGTAAAGATAGTATCAATTATAAGTTAAATGTTGAAAATATAAAAGGCATTCTTATAGAACAAAATGTTCAATATATAGATATTACTCAAATGGTATATACATTTGCATTGAGGCAAGATTTGATTTTAGTGTTTGAAATTTTTTTGAGAACAATTCAAAGCAAAAAGAAAAATGTCCATTTTTTAATTAGTGAAGACATGAAAGAAGAGCTACAAAAATATTTACCATTTACATTTAAGTATGATCAATTCTTTTTTAATACAAACGGGGACACAGAAATTAGTATCCCCGAAAAGTCACTGTCTTTGAGTAGGGGACTAACAGAAATAATTGAACACCTAACATCACAGTTAAAAGGACATGAGGGGTTTAAGAGAGATTTTAGTTTTAATCTTAAAAAATTTGCATTGTTGAATAAAATAAAACAACGTAAAATTTTTTCTGTTTTTTTAACTGGAGAATCTGGCATTGGTAAAACTGAATTTGCAAAAATATTATCAGAAATTATGTATCCTGGACAGACATTAATTAAAATAAATTTTGGGAACTACTCAAATGAAGGCGTTTTAAATAGCTTAATAGGTTCTCCGCTTGGTTATATTGGAAGTGAAGAAGGTGGGGAACTTATTAATAAAATGAAACTATCAAAGTCGAAAGTGATTTTGATCGATGAATTTGAGAAAGCTACACCGAGTGTATTTCATTTTTTTTATGAATTGCTTGAAGATGGAAAATTTACTGATCGACATGGAACAGAACATGATTTAAATGGATATATAATTGTGTTTACATCGAATATTTCTAAGGAACAGTATTTAAAAGTAGTGCCAGATTCACTTAAATCAAGATTTGATATGGTATACCGTTTTGTAAATTTATCGGATGGAGAAAAAATAAGATTTATTAACGAAATTGCAGAGGAATTGATTAATAAAATTAATGAAGACACATCAATAAAGTTGCAATTCGCTGATGTTGCTTTGCGACTGAATGAGTTGAAAAAATATAATAATTTACGTAGTATTAAAAGAAAAGTGGAGGATATTGTAGTCGAAGAGTATTATAGAAAGATAGAGAAGAACTTTGAATTGACAAGTAACCATCTTGGAGACAATGAATAATCACATTAGGATCTGAAAATTTTTGACTAAAAAATGACTAAAAAAATTCTTGTAAAAGAAAATAATGTGGTAAATACGTATAAAAACATCTCGAATTTATACTAAAATCAGCCAATTATAGAATGTTTATGATGCGGACTCTCGAGTTCGAATAGTATATAAGAGAAAAGCCGTTTAACGTTGCCAAAATTGAAAAAAATGATAAAATCGGTAACGTTAAATGGCTTTTTGTCTTTGACTAAAAACCCAAAAGAGACATGATCTATTTTGTTACTTTAACAAATAGAAATTTTTTTAGAGAATGACTAAATAAATGACCCAATATTTATGATTTATGATAAGCAAAGGATATATTCAAATTTTACTATATAAATTTACCCATATTTAGTGCAGAAGAACCTCATTTTCCACGATTTAACCAACAATTGCTATATTCTACCATAATCATCTTCCAATCGCACAATATCTTCCGCCTGTGTAGTGGAAATTTCAATGAAAGTAAAATCTTCTAGTGCGCGTTCGCGATGAACTTCATAAGGACGATGCTCTAAAATATCACCTTTTTTTACAACTTTTATAGTAAATTCTTCTTCACCAGCCTTTTTTAGCCAATAGGTGGCACTCCCGCTCAAAACATAAAGCGTCTCAACTTTTTCGCGATGATACTGCATGCTGACTGCCTTGCCTTTTTTAATTGTAATCTCACGTACTATGTAATAGGCTGTCTCGGTAATAACTTTTTCGATGCCCCATGGGCGTTCAATGATTTTAGGTTCCATTATAATTACTCTTTAACTTCTGCTAAAATATTATCAAAAATATTCTTTGCGTTCATCGTGCCATAGTCAGTCATTTTGATAACAGAAATCGGAATGTTGCTATATTTTTTCTTAAGTTCTTTTTCCAAATAACGAACTTGTGGACCCAAAAGCAAAATATCGGCACCAGTCACATGGTCGTCAATGTCTGCAATTGGTACTGCTTTAACACTGACATCAATTTCACGGGATTTTGCTTCATCTATCAATTTTGTTTGCAATAAACTTGTTGACATACCTGCCATACATACTAAAACAATGTTCATATTCTTCTCCTTTTTTGTTTTTATTATTTACTGTTATTTTAGTCTTTCACATATTTTGATCATTTGTTTTGCGATTCGTTGGTAATTCATTGTTGTCATTAAATGGTCCTGTGCGTGAATCATGATAATGCCAAAATTTAGTTCTTCGCCGCTGGCTTCGGCAACTAATAAATCTGTTTGCGCCTTGTGAGCCGCAATTACAGTTTTCTCTCCGGATTGAATCAGTTCTTGTGCTCTATTATAATTGCCGTCTAAAGCTTCTTCTACGGCTTCGTAAAAATCAGCAAACGAATCACCAGAACAACTGATAATCTGGAAGGCTGTAGCTTGTAGTTCTTCAGATGTCATTCCAACACCTCCTCTTCAAAATTATAATAACAACGCGATGTAACAAAGTCAAACAATAAATTCGATAAAATATGATATTTCTAGTCGTGAAAGCGCTTTGAAACTGCCGTTTATGATAAAACATGTGATTTTCATTGGTTTAAAGTAACATATTTTAACAATATTTTTGATTGACACTGTTACTAGCCTGTGTTAGATTAATGATGTAAGGAGGCAATTATGAACGCTAGCGAAAGGAAAATTGAAATTTTAAAACTTTTAAAGAAAGGACCTTTAGAAGTGGACGCACTTTCAAGGACCTTCAACGTATCAACTATGACCGTCAGACGAGATTTAAGAAAGTTTGACGAACAAGGCCTCGTGTATGTATCCAATGGAAAAGCATTTTTGTGTGAAAGTGTTAGCTCTGAAGAAAGCTATGTCTTAAAAAAGGACAAAATGATTAGCGAAAAAATTCACATTGCAAAAAAGGCAAATGAATTTATTAATGACAATGACGTAATCTATCTGGATTGCGGGACAACTTGTAACATGGTTGCAGAAGAACTTGCGAAAACTAAGAAAAATGTAATCGTTTTTACAAATTCAATCTTAGTTGCAAACACGCTTTTTTCAGTTTCTTCAGTTGAGCTTTACATGCTACCTGGTAAATTTAGGGATAAAACCATGGGATTTATTGGTAATTTTACAATCGAATTCATGCGCAGGTTTTATTTTGATAAATGTTTTATGGGGACTGAAGGAATCGATTTGGAACATGGTATTTCCACGCCTTATATGGAAGACGGCAACACAAAACAATGTGCCATTGAAAAATCCAAAAGAATATTTATTGTTACAGATCACACAAAATTTGGCCTAAAAACTTCTTATTCATACGTTGGTGTATCAGATGCTGATTATATCATTACAAACGATAGTGATGTTGATACGACTCCATACGAAGACAAAGGGGTGACAATCATAAAAGTTTAACAACCTCCTCCTACATCAAAGAAAAGGAGACAGTTTATGAGTAACAATTGGTTTATGCAATCAATGGAAAAAATTTCTTCTGTGGTCGAAGAAAAAATAACACCGCCTTTAATTAAAATTGGATCTAACAAGTTTATGGTTGCAATCCGTGCATCATTAGTACGTTTGATTCCAATGCTGATTATTGGCTCAATCCCAATGATTTTTACTAACTTACCTGTTGAATCTTGGGCTGCTGCGATGGCACCTTATAATGATGCATTGAACACATTGTCGAACATGACATTTGGTTTCATGAGTTTATTCTTGTCAATTAGTATTGGCGTTGAGTTTGCTAAAATTTATAAAATTGATGCAACAATGACAAGTATCATTACTGCGGCCTGTTTTATTATAACGGTTGCTCCGTTAGATTTGGAAAACAACGTTATTTCGGCAGCAAGCTTTGGCTCATCAGGAATGTTTACAGCTTTTGTAATTGGTATTGTAGTTGCGATTGTAATGCATCTTTGCGATAAATACAACATTGGTATTCGTATGCCAAAAAGTGTGCCAGCTGGTATTTCTTCAAGTTTTGCAGCTTTAGTGCCAATGGCAATTTTGTTTATATTCTTTTGGTTCTTAAGAATCATTCTCGGCTTTGAACTGAATGTCTTATTACAATCAATTATTAGCCCAATTTTGATTCTTTCTGATACATGGTATGCCGTTTTAATTGTAGCTTTGGTTTTAACGTTATTATGGTTTGTTGGTATCCATGGTGGATCAATGACGGTCCAAGGTGTTATGTATGCTTTCTTGTTTTCAAATATCGCTTTAAATGCAGAGCAGGTTGCAGCAGGTCAAGCACCAACACATGTCCTTACAGAGCCATTTGTTTTTACTTTCGGTATGCCGACTGGAGTTGCAATTACTTTGCCACTGATTTTGATTTGGTTTAACTCAAAGTCGAAACGTTTAAGATCAATTAGTCGTTTATCTTTGGTTCCAGGAATTTTCAATATTAATGAGCCAATGACTTTTGGAACCCCGTTGATCATGAATCCAATTATGTTTATTCCATTTGTCTTTGGTACAACAACTTTAGGAATGATGTATGGTTATGTTTTAATTAGATTAGGTTTAATTACGGCACCATACATTCAAGTGCCGTGGACAACTCCGATTCTGATTCAACCATATTTAGCTACGGCCGGAGATTGGAGAATTGTTGTAGCTCAGTTGATCCTTTTAATTGTAGTTGCAATTATTTGGTATCCATTTGCAAAAATGTATGAAAAACAATTAGTTGAACAAGAAAGTAACGAAGAAAATTCAACACTTGAGGCCGTGACAAATTCTAATGAGTAGGACATTTTATGACACAAGAAGAATTGAGACTTTTTAATCAAAAAAAGAAAATCTTTGCTCAAGAAATTAAAACTAGAAATGACAATTTGAAAAATTGTATTAATTATTTAAATAAATTGGATTTGTCTATTCTAAAAAATCTAAAAGACAAGATTGATGACAGAGGGATTAAAGTAATTTATGTAGTTGGTATGGGTAGCTCCTATTATGCGGGTGAGTATATTTATACCAAATGTCAAGCTAGTGGTATATTACTAATTCCAATTGAAGCTGCGATGTTTTTAAAGACTTATGTTAGACAAGTTGATCAAGAGTCTCTCGTGATAATAATTTCAAATTCAGGGAATTCTGAAGAAATTGTTGAAGTTGCGGATAAATTAAAAGATCTGGAGCTTGATGAAAATGTCTTGTCTATTACGAATAATACGAATGGATATCTTTTCAAGATGTTCCCAAATAAGGTTTTGATTCAGGCTAGTCCGGAATATTACATTGCCCATAGTAGCTATTTAAATACTATATTAGTGCTCGATTTTGTAATTAATTATTTGTTAGATATAGACCAAGATAATATTTGCAAAAAGATAAATTTTGATTTGTTAACATTTTTAGATCAAAAGCTGCAATTAAGCAAGGGTGATATTTTAAATATTTTTGCTGATAAAAAATTTGTTGATTTTATCTATGCAAGTGGGTCAAAGTTTAATTCTGATAATGCAGCACTTTTGTTGCGGGAAGGTTCTGGACTAATGACAAATTCATTTTCAGAAAATGAATACACTCACGGCGAACACTTGGTTGAGGTCAAAAATAAAATCCTTTGTTTTTTGGGCACGGATTATAATGGGGAAAAGTATAATTTTATTAGTAACGAGATAATGTTAAATGATAATTTAATTATCTCTTCGGGAAAAGACTTAGATATTTTTAAACAAGGAAACACGATTCGGATTGTGATACCAGAGTCAATTCGTCATTTGGGCGAGATGATTGTATTCAATACGATAGTTGCTTGGAGAATGGAGGAATGCAATAGTGATAATTGATGCGCATAATCATTTGGGAAAACGAAAAGGTGTGGAAATTTTAGTTGATAATTTTGTAGCTAGAATGGATGAAAGCGGAATTGATAAAGCAGTTGTATTCACCTTTTCGGAACAAATTGATAATGATTATATTGTTAAATCAGTAAAGAAATATCCCGATCGGCTTTATGGCTTGGTCACGATTAATCCTTGGAGTACAGATTCTGAACAGGAATTGCGCAAAGCTTTTAAAAAAAAGGAAATTTATGGTTTAAAGTTACATCCGGTAAAACATGCTTTTGCTTTTGATAATCACAATTTGTTAGACCCGCTTTTCAAAATTTGTGAAGAGTACAATAAACCAGTTCTCTCCTTTGGTGGTGCTAATGTTTATTCAAGCCCAAACATGTTTGCGGAAATGGCTGTTCAGTTTCCGAATGTTAATTTCTTAATGGCGCATGGCGGGCAGATGTACGAAACAGTTTCAGCTATTAACGTAGCCAAGAAATACAAGAATATTTTTATTGAATCTAGCCTGATGTTTAGTTTGAGATTGAGTAACTTATTAAAAAATGATTTAGAAAATCAAATTATTTTTGGCTCAGATTATCCAACAGGGGATTTCTCACTAGAGAAGAAAAAAATAGAATTGTTAGTTGAAAACCAAGAAATTAAAGATAAGATTTTCTATAAGAATATTTTAAATCTACTTGAAAGTGGGGTGAAAGGCAAATGATTATAGATTCGCATAACCATATGGGGAAAAGAAAAGGTGTAGATTTTCCTGCTGAAAGTATGATTGAATGGATGGATAAAGCGGGTGTGGATGCTTGTCTGGTTACTTCTCAAGTAGAGGCAATTAATAATGACTATATAGCCGAAATGCAGCTTAAATTTGAAAATCGAATTTTTGGTTATGCCGTGGTTAATCCTTGGGATTACATTGCTGAGGAAGAATTGGAAAGATGCTTTAGAGACTTAAATCTTTACGGCTTAAAGTTGAACCCTCTGCGACATGGTTTTGCATTGGATCGTCATTCCATAGTTGACCCATTGTTTGAAATTTGCGAGAGATATGACAAGCCAATTTTGGTGCATGGGCAGTCGGATATGTTTAACATGCCAGGAAAATTTGACGAAATGGCAGAAACTTTCCCAAATGTAAAGATTATCCTGGCACATATTGGAGAACCAGATGCTATTGATGCGGCGATACGAGTAGTGAATAGAAGAGAGAATGTTTATGTGGATACGGCGGGTATTCAACTAAGCACATTAAAAAGAGCTGTTAACGAAATTGATCCAAATAAAATTTTAATGGGTACGGATGCACCTTGGGGAGATTTTAACTTGTCTATTGAGTTGGTAGAGAAAGCTACGGAGGATGAAGAAATTCGTCAAAAAATTTTAGGTAAAAACGCAGCGAGATTGTTCAAGTTACCGATTAACAACGTCTAGAAATTAGGTGAAAGAATGAACGTAGGGACTATAGGATCTGGAATTGTCGTGGACCGTATGATAGAGGCCATGTCTTTAACAGAAGGCTTAAATCTCTATTGTGTTTATTCCAGAACTAAAGAAAGAGCGATGACCTTTGCAGAAAAACATAATGTGAGCTGTTATTATACAGATCTAGACAAGATGTTGTTAGATGACAATATCGACATTGTTTACATTGCTAGTCCAAATTCTTTGCATTATGTTCAAGCAAAAAAAGCCTTGTCGGCAGGAAAACATGTGATTTGCGAAAAATCGTTTACACCAACCTTAAAAGAATGCATTGAATTGTTTGAACTTGCTAAAGAAAATAATGTATTCATTTTTGAAGCTATTACAACAATTCATTTACCAAACTATGCTTTGGTCAAAGAACATTTAAAAGACTGCGGAGATTTAAAATTTGTTCAATGCAATTTTTCTCAATATTCATCTCGTTATGAAAAGTATAAAAACCATGAGCATACAAATATCTTTGACCCTGCATTTAATGGAGGTGCCCTGATGGATATCAATGTATATTGTATTCATTTTGTAACTGGCATTTTCGGAAAACCAAATTCCGTATCCTATATTGCTAATAGGGGATATAACGGAATTGATACAAGTGGAATCTTGATTATGAGATATCCTGGATTTATAGCAACTTGTGTAGGCGCAAAAGATAGTTCAAGTGAAAATCATGTATATATTCAAGGCGATCAGGGAACGATTCGAGTCTTTGGTTCAAGTTGCGGTGTTTGTTCTGATGTTGAATTTATTCCGCCTAAAAAAGATATGATTGGTAAAAAAGATGTATCGCAAGCTCTTGATATAGGCGTGGATCAGATAATGCATATGACATATGAATGTGCTGAATTTGAAAGGATCATACGTTTGCAAGATATGAAAGCTTACGAAAAGCTTTGCGATCAAACCAAACTTGTGGTATCTATACTTGAAGAATGTAGTAAATAGATCCATCATAAACATTTGCAATATACTCTCTCTAGTCAGAAAAGTTTATAAAATATACAAGTCATTTAGAGTTACTAAAGCACTAACTTTAAAATAATGGCTAGGAAATATGAACTTATCACCGATCTTTATTATCAAACGATTAACAAAGTAAGTGAAAATGCTGATAGCTGGAAATCTTTCTTAAAAACGGCAGGAAGAAATTTTCGCCTTCGTTTTGATGAACAGATACTTATCTATGCTCAAAGGCCAGATGCTATTGCTGTTTTAGAAATCGAGAAATGGAACAATCGTTTTGGAAGATGGGTCAATAAAGGTGCTAAAGGTATCGGAAACAAAAGCTTTTGATATGGAAGGGGCTCTCAAACAAGTACAAAAGCTCATTGATGGAGGAATGAAAACCAAAGAAGACATCAAACGAGTAGCCCAGGAAATGAATGGTTCTAAAAATGAGCTGTATGATGCTTATCATAAACACATGTGATCTTGCGAAAGCAGGATCTTTTTTTTGAGATGGAAAAATGCAGTTTTGGATCTATTTTTGTTCCTGATCTTTTCAATATTCGATAAAAATCAGGTATAATTATTTTAAGGTGTGATCATGAAGAAATTGTATAAATATCTATTAGATGCAGTGGTGGTTTCCACGGTACTTGCCTGCAGTGCATGTGCAAGTATGCCGGTTGCAGATCCTGCGGTAGAAGGGGATCAGCCGGAAACGCTAGAAAAAATTACTATACCTGCTTCGATATTTGAGTTCGCAAATTCTGATATCGAGGATAATTTTGAAGAGTTCAGTGATTATTGTTATAGCGTAGAGCGGGATGGAAACGATCTGATCCTTGGAGTTACGCCGCCGCAAAAAGAAGAACTTATAGAAATGTATGCTGCTTCCATTGACGATGTGCTTGAAACAATGACAGAAGAAGAACCAGGATACTATGTGGAGACCGATAAGGATCACAGCCGGTTCGTATATCATTACGATGAAAAAATTGATAATGTTCTGCAGGCGAGAATGCTGTTGACAATTACGACTTCGGACGTTTTGATCAAAATCTTAGAGACTAAAGATCCAAACTGGAATGCACAGGCCAGGATCGTGAATTGTCATACCGGACTGGCTGTCGGGGAAACCACATTTCCGCAGGGGAGCATTACTTTTGGACCGGATGAATGGAAGGCCAGTTACGATAACGGCGCATGGCTCAAAACAAAACAAGAAGAAGTTATGGCTATGACAGGTCTTGGCGGCACGGCTTATGAGGAATTGACGGATACCCAGAAAGGAGTCGTCACCTCTGTTGGGCAGATGATGGATTGGATCGAAGGAAAATATGGACAAAAATTCCATTACATATCCTATGTGCCAGGCGATGCACTTGAGCAGGAGCATCTGAAAGTCTATCCGGAACAGGGGGATGAATCGGATGTTGTAACCGTGTATCGCACTTATGAAAACGGACGTTACCAGTATGAAGACGATTACGGATCCATTTTGGTACGGCCTTCGTATGAAGAACAGATTCTTACATTCGCAAAAGAGTACTTGCCTTTAGAAGGAATAAAGATCTATACAGAAGTAAAGGGTGGTACAAGCAATGTGCCTAAAGAAAGTTCTATTTTGAATACTGTTTCGGCTACGACATATATTTTTATGAATGAAGACGTGTGTTTTCAACAGTACGAAGCATTTCTAAAGGCAGTGCCGGATTGGCTTACAGAGAACTGCCAGGGTGTGCCGGCCGGGATCTATGTACGGATGGCAAATTCTGAAGATTGGAAGCAGATCGACAGATCGAATTATGAAGATAAGCTTCGGGAAGATATCTATACCAAAGAAGCAGAGTGTGCGATCTCCGGCAGCGGGAAAGTGACAGTGAATTAGTCAAGGGGAAAAATGTTATGAGGAAGATTCTATTGTTTATGGTATGTTGCACTTTAGTGTGTGGCCTGAATGGATGCACTTTCTTCGGGAGCGAATCATCCAATGAATTTCGTTCAGATGAAGAATTGGCTGATGAAATGATAGAAAAAATTATTGCTTGCGTAGAAAAGGAAGATGCAGAGGGTCTGACAGAATTATTTTCGCCATATGCCAAGGATAGTACATTAAATTTAGCGGAACAGGAAGAAGACTTCATAGATTTTTTTCAAGGCGAATGTGAAAGCTGGAAAGGGAATGCAAGTTCTCAGGAAAAAAGTGAACACGGAAAAACGATCTGGCGAAAACTGAGAGGGCATTATTCAATCATCACGGATGAAGCGCAGTATGAAATAGCCTATACTTATATTCCTTTTCACAGAGAAGAACCGGATAAAGAAGGACTTACCGCAATAGAGATCACTACGGAAGAAAACTTTGACAAGGAGGATTTTCTCTGGAGTTTGGACCAGCGACCAGGAATCTATGTGACTGAAGAGGGAGAAGAGGATCTCTCAAGACAGAAGCAGATCACTCCCGAAGAACTGATCCAGGCAGCAGATCTTACAAAAGAACAGTATAGCGGCGTTGATCTCGAACAGTTTATTGAAGATTTCTCTGTGACGAAAGAAGATGTGAATACACTCAATATACCTTTGCTTCTGAAAGAATACGAACCAGATTACAAGGGCCGAGTGATCGATGTGAGTTATCTTCTTGAAGACGATATAGAAAGCCGTACATCGGATTTTACTCGTGATGCAATTGCGATCGCTTTCATGGAAAACAAGAATACAAGTACAGAATGTGTCTATTATGATTTGTTACAGGATAGACGATATCAAACATCCGATGCGTATCTCTTTGACAATCTGTATCAGACACAGGCAGGATATTATAGTAATGGACAACAAATTTTGCAGGGACTGGATAAGTACAAAGTTTTCACTTGGGAATCCAAAACGGATGAAGAAGAAATCACAGATCCTCAATCCATGGTACTGGCAATAGAATATGCAGACGGAACCGTGTTCCGTATAGAAGCATCGGGTTTACTCTCTCAGGTGCTGCCAGGGGCGTATAAGGAAGTAAGAGAAATGCTTTTGTCAGGAGAATACAACAAAAGCTAGAGAAATATCTAAGGAGAAAAACAACGTGAACAAAGTATTTGAAGATGATTTTCTGGATGTACAGTCACGAATCATTGCACTGTGTGTCGAATTCGCGGATAACAAGGCCGATAAGGTTTATACCTATGGTTCCATTGAAGAAAACAGTATTTCTTTTAATGCATTTTTCAACATTGGCGGCCAAATCAAAACGACCAATAATGTAGTAACCGATACAGACACAATATGGGATTTTCTGGATTTAGGGGAATCGGATCTTGAGAAGATAAAAGAAATATGCATCCACTATGGAAAACCTGTTCCTACAGAATTAAAAATGATATATGACTGTAAAACCGGTCAAATAGACACAAAATATCAATATAACAGTATCTGTTCTGCAAAGACAGGGATCGATTCCAGTGAGATTTTTTTGAAGTGGTTATATGAGGTGCGCAATGGAAGAGATAAAACAACATTGTGAGAAGGTGATCCAGATGCTTCGCTTGGATTATCCTGCGCAGTTACAATATCCGGGAAGCATCAAAAAAATATATGATGTTATGTTGCAGATCCTATCTTGCGATGAACTTCCTGATGTTGACTGGGTAGGCATGGTGCGCTGTTTTGTCGATGAAACTACGGATTATCAAAATCCGGTCCTCTTTGAGATCGATAAAATTGCGAAGCTGTCAAAGGAAAAATAATGAAGCAGTTGAGAAAAACAGAATGGCAAAAAGGATATCTCATTAAGAAAAACCTGGCTCTGTGTGCGTGGGTATTGATGTTGCTCGCAGGCTTTGCCGGAATATTGTCGCACCCGGAGAATATTCCATCGCTGGTGGCGTGTGTCCTTGCCTTGGCGGTTGCAGGCCTAACATTGCCGCGCCTGATCAGATATTGCAGAAAAACATACCATAGTATGCCCGCTTTGAACAGGCGGCTTACAAAAGAAGAGCAGGAAGAGCTGGTCGAACACGTTGAAATAAGAGAATGCTTACGTAATAATGGCTAAATCGATATATGCAGCCTGGAAAACATAGATGGACTGCAGCGTATGAACGAGCTCATTGACCAGCTCCAGAAAAAAGGGGCGGAAATTGTACTGTACGAGGATGACAGAGTTGTAGAAACTGAATTCCTAAAAAATATCATTGAAGCACACTTTGATTCAGAAAGGTATCTGCAGGAAAAGGACGATAAAGTTATTGAGCAAGATTAGTGATTTGAGGAGGAAGATTTATGAGGATTACAGACATTTTTGATGCCGTAAGAGATGGAACTTACTTTGACTTTATGGATTTTTATTCCGGAAATCCGAATTTGTTCAATAAGTATGCAGGGATGAGTCTGCTTCAATTGTCTGTTGTCAATGACCGTTATCCAGATGAAAAAATAAAGATCCTTCGTTTTTTGATTTCTGAGGGAGCGGATGTTAACTTTCTGAGTCCAAAAGATCAAAGAAATGCGCTGCATATATTTTATTTTTCTGTTTTAAGACCTGAGCCTCAGTACATGTTAAAAATAACGCAGCTTCTGATTGCGGCTGGAGTGGATATCAATAAAAAAGATAAATATGGCGCGATACCGCTGCAGTATGCGATTACCGCTGTGAAACTGCCGACGAAGACAATCATGCCGGTATATCAATATTTGATGGATCGAGGATCAAATATTTGTGAAAAAGATAACTTTGGCAAAACTTGCCTTGATTATGCTGAAGAATTTTCATGGAGAAATGATTTGATCCATTTGTTGGAAGGGAACAATATATTCTAAATATGAAAAGGTTAAAAAAACAGGAAATCATTTTTTTTGTTCTTGTATTGGCAGTCATAGCCGCTGGTCTGCTTCTGCCCAAAACAGGAGAACTGGTACTGCTGGATGAATTTTGTGATCTATCAGTTATATGGATCGTCTGTGCTTATCTGGTCATCCGGGTGGTGCGAAACAGGACTTTGCTGTCAGCTTCCAGAAAGGCTCTGGGAGCAGGCGTTGTTATCGTGTGTTTTGCTTTAGCGCTCTGGTTTTCTAAGGATCTGGTGCTTGATTTGTCGTCAGGTTCGCAAACGGTTGAATTAAAGGATATACAAGTCAGCGAATCTTTGGCACATACGGGAATTTTTTCGCACCATTATTATCTGACTGGTTCTGATAATGAGGATGAAATTCTTCGATTAGAGATTTCGGGCGAAGACTATGGCAGGCTGCAACAGGGTCAAACCGTAAGGGTCGAGTACTATAAACATACGGGGCGGATCGTGAAGGTGGATTGAAAAGAAGTAGATTTATTTTTGGTTTTATGCTAAATTTTTTTCCTAAAGAAATAAAAGCGACAAATTGAAATGAGGAATGGAAATGAAAAAGAAGATTTCACGTGGCGATTTGTTCTATTACGATTTTGGAGAAAGAGAAGGATCGATTCAATCTGGAGTGCGTCCGGTATTGGTTGTCCAAGCTAATGAGTTTAATACCAACGCTCTAACTATTATCGTTGCTTCGCTTACTACAGTATTAAAGAAAAGATACTTACCGTCGCACATAATATTAGGTAAGGAATTTGGCTTAAAGAAACCGTCAATGGTATTGCTTGAACAGATCCAGACAGTCACAATAGGTTTCGCTCAAAAACAATTGCGTTTAGAGTATCACCTGAAGAAGATGAACAAATAAATATTGCTGTGTCTTTAACAGGATTATCTAAACAAGATTTTATTACCAGTAAACTATTGGATAGAACGATCAATGTACAAGCTAATTGTAAAGTTCATAGAGCTGTATTTGATCGGCTTGGTGAAGTTCTCGATGAATTAAAAAGGCTGGAACCATCAGACGATATAGATGATGAATTAATGGATAATATATCGCTTATATTGACAGTAGCTAATGGGCTTTATAATCCAGAAAATCATATTGAAAGTGAGTAAACCTTTATAGGATTGCTATTTGGATTTATAGAATTGCCATTTGGCTACAAACTTTAAAGGTATTTTGTTGTTTGCTATAATTAGCTTAAAATGTGGAGCGATTAATTTATTTATGTGAGGAGGGCCGACTTGCAATATAAGGTATATGGAAAACAAAACAAAGATGTGATTGTTCTTCTGCACGGTGGAGGCTTATCGTGGTGGAATTATCGAGAAATCTCTGAATTACTTCAAAATGATTTACAGATAATTATCCCAATACTAGACGGACACACAGGCAGCGATAAAGATTTTACTTCAATTAAAGACAATGCCGACGAAATCATTTCTTTCATTGATAGGAATTTTGGGGGCTCGGTATTATTGATTGGCGGGTTATCTCTTGGTGGGCAAATACTAGTTGAAATGTTATCCCAGAGAAAAAACATCTGTCGTTATGCAATTGTAGAAAGCGCATCAGTTATTCCGTCTAAACTAACTTATTCTCTGATACGACCAACATTTGGAGCGTGTTATGGGCTGATCAAACAAAAGTGGTTTTCTAAATTACAATTTCGTTCGCTTCGAATAAAACCAGAACTGTTCGATGACTATTATCAAGACACTTGTGGTATCGCAAAGCAAAATATGATTGCTTTTTTACAAGAAAGTTCTATGTATTCTATGAAAAAAACTCTTGGTGAGTGTACAGCGAAGGTTCATCTGTTTGTTGGAGAGCGGGAAAATAAACGTATCTTATTTTCTGCAAAAAAGATCAGAGAAGTGATCAAAAATTGTGATTTACACATACTCCCGTCTATGTATCACGGTGAATTTTCTATTAACCAGGCTGATCGTTATGCAAAAGAGTTATATGACATTATAAAATCGCATTGATTTTCTGGTTTTCGACTAAGTTACGGTTAAACAGTACTTTCAAGAAAGAATTATTTAGTACCCTAATGGAAGCTGCTAGCCATCAGGAACTATTCCAAACGAACAGTTGCAACGAATTTTGCAACAAAAAATAGGATAGGTAAAATAAGATATAGATAATATGGATGAAACAAGCCAAAATAGCCATCATTTAGATAATAAATATGAGAAATGATAATACAAATAAGGAGTTCGAGTAGGAGAGCAAAGCCCACAATCCCAACAATGATGTGAGGATTGCGGGCTTTTTTTGCCTCGTGACAATCATACGATAATAATTAGTATTTATTTAGTTAGTTTAGACTTCTTTATTAATAGTTTGTCTTGACGCTCTTGAAATTCATTTGCCTGAGACAACATTCCTATAGAAGTATAATAGTTAATAGCTTGTTCGCAAATATTTATTGTGGAATCAAAATCTTTTGCTTTTTCATAAATTATAGCTAAACGTTTAAAAGCTGGTATTATTCCATCAAATGCCGTGATTTTGTTCAATTCATTTTGCTTTTCAGTCTTAGAAAGGAAAAACATATCATTAATTCTTTTTTCTTCTTCTTTGAGATAACTCTTTTGCATTTTTGCAAGATTAGAAATATCTTCTAAACAATATTTTATACATAGCTCCAAATATTTATCATCAATGGTCCGATATTTGTAATAAAAATTTTGAAGAGCAATTAAAGCAAAATGTTGATCAGTTGAACCAATTTTAGCTTGTTGATAATCTGAAAGTAAAAGAGTTTCTTGAGAATAATCAAAAGAGAGCACTTTCTTAGGGCGTTTATTAGGTACGGCTTTTTTTTCTGGTGCAGTTCCTTTTTTTCGTAGTTCTGCTAATTTTGATTTAACCTCTTCATGTGTTTTTTCTAATAAGAAATAGATGTCTTTTTTAAACTTGAATGAAGTTAAAATTTGTGGAACCTCGATATCCCTATCTCGAATAGAAATATTTGCAAAAATAGGAATTTTCTGTTTAGGAAGCTTATTAAATTCAGCTTTGGTTAATAATTTTTCACATGGAATTTCATTTCTGTTATATTTTTCTTTTATATTTTTGGTTAAAATTTCAGAGAACATATCAGGATAATTTTTTATGTAAGTTATTTTTGTGAATTCAAATGATTTTGCAAGGCGTATTATCTCATGTACTGTTAATGAGAGATTTAAACAGTATTTACATAAAAGGAAAAGATTAGAAGAGAAACTGTATTCGTGTTCTTTGTCTAATGAATTCATAAATTTTATTACAAGGTCTGCTCTTTGGCGAATTAGGCAAGTTAAAATAATAGCATTTGCAGAGTAGGATTGAAAGGAAGTATTGGTATGTACATCTCTTAATTTAAGAAGAATGTTTATAACTTCTTCGTATTTATCAGTTAATAAGTAACGTTCTAGACCATAATATAAAATAAAAACATAACCGATATCAATAGTGGAGTCATACGGATTGGCAAGTAGTTTCCAATATATGCCTCGTTGTGCAGGAGAAAGTTCTTTATAAACTGGAAAATAAGGGGGACGCTCAATTGAGGTAACATTTGTGGCTATAGGAAGATTAGTGAATATTAAACTAGGTTCTTCTTGGGAACCAAAAGAAAAGATAAAAGTAACACCATTAATTATTACTTTTTTACCTGTATTGCGTTGTGGCGTATAATTTTTCATCTTTCCATCTCCAACCCAAATATAATTTAGTATGTCTGGGTGTACATTAAGTAAAATAGAATCTGAGAGTTCATACTTTTGCTTGGTTAGATAAGTTGAACTAATTTTAGATTCTTTTTTCTGGTTATTGAATAGTTTATTAAAAAATCCCATAATTTACCTCCTTATAATTAATATTTACTTTTCAAATTTCAGTACATATTTCATTTATTTCTGTTTTTATATGTTTACACGTTCTTCGATTTTAGCCTGTATATTTACTGAATTTTATGCTTGAGATTTGAATATCAGTTGAGATCCTATGAATTCAAATCTCTAGATATACAATTCATAGTGTTCATCTAATATTAAAAGAAAGTACGTAGAATTATATAGGTGTCAAAATATATACCGACCAGTGTAAGTGAGTTGATATTTCTTCAAAAGGCATATTTAATTTCTCATAATTTTTATATCTAATTTTGGATTATTCGCATAACCACTATACTTTCAAGCATTTTGGAGTATAGAAAACCATTCATTTTACCACTAATTTACCACGATTGAATGAGCCTTGATATGACTATAAAATAACACCCAAAAGACATCATTACACCTAAATGGTGTCTTTTTAAAAAGCAGTCAATCATAAGACTAACTGCTTTGTATGTAGGGATATGAAATTGTAAACTAGATTGTCTGTTATAGATTTATAGTCATAATATATTCTTCGCTGTTTTCATCAACAACAAGAAAACCTGCTTTCTTATACATTTTTACTGCATAATTATTTTTCTGAACAGATAAGGAAATTTTTGAATAACCAAAAGATTTTTCCACTAACAATAATTGTTGCAATAATGAAGTCCCAATCCCTTGTCCTCTATACTTTTGAAAAACAGACATAGCAAGGGACGGTGTATCATTGTCAATGTGTCCGTAATCGTTCATTATTCGTACCCAAATAGCACCTATGACATTTCCTTGAACTTCCGCAACTAAAGCCCTATCATCTTTTCGCTTTCCAAATTCAAAAACATATTCTTGTAATTCTGGACAGTTAATTATTGATTTAGGTGGTGGCTCAACACCGTCTGGAATATAAATTGCTTCATACAAAAAGTCATTGAGTAAATCATATTCTGCTTTTTTAATTTCCCTTATGATATAATCCATAACTTGACTCCTAATCTATTTTATCTTTTTTCATACCCCGATTATACCATTCACATATAAGCACTACAACAAAATTTTATGCTTCAATAATCTTGTTAAAAAGTTCTAAGAGTATATCATTTCATCACTCCAATCTATAATTTTGGTAAGAAAAAAGCAGTCAATCCTAAGACTAACTGCTTTATATGTGATATAAGGTTATCAGACAATTTACCAACAAAGTATATACTATCGACTCAATAACATAGGCAAAAATTTTAATAATAAATCAATTCCATACGTAAATATGAATAACCCTAATATTATCGAAACTATTGTTCCTATTTTAATTTTTTTAGCCAGAATAAATACTGCTGGGTGCTTTGGGTCAATATATATGCTATATACATTTCCTCGTGTCATACTCCTATTTAATCGTTTATGAGATATATTTTGTGCTGTTTGCTCACGATAATAAGTTCCGTTATATGTATATTCAAATATTGGAGATTGTGTAGAAATGCCATTGCCACCATAATATGTATTGTAGCCACAATACACGCCGTCCACTTTTTCTCTACAACGCAATAACGAATATAAATCATTTACCCCAACCAAAATAAATACCAAACCAAATATAATTGCTCCCAATGGATAAACCAAAATCTCACCATATGGCAAAGTTAAAGATAAGATAGAAACGATTCCACAGCCAATGAAACAAATAAACATAATCAAACAGATAAGTGGCATGACTTTATAGCGTTTCTTTTTCATAATTACAAAACATACTATACCAAATACTATTGTTAAAAAATAAATAAGAATTGTCATTCCTAATCGCTCCTTTGATTTTACCAAACCACTTAGTCAATATTATTTTTCTAACTGTTCTTGCACAAATTTAATGCTATTTTGAATATATTCTTTGTCTTTTTCTGTTGCAACTTCTTCTAATTGTTTAAACAAAGCAATACATTCATTTCGTTTACCTAATACATTAAATGCAGTTGCAATATTGAGATACCATGTCATTTCATCTTTCATATCTTTAGGTTTCGTATCTATTGCAAGAAGTTTTTCTAAAAAGAGTTCTCCATTTTTATTTTCGTGATATTCTCTTACAATATCATTGTTCATTTTTGTAAACTGACGTCCTCTCCGCATTAAAACAAAGAATACAGTAAAGAAATAAACAATAGTAATAACAGCAATACCACCAACAATAATGCCTAAAAAGCCAATTGTTGATTTTACATAGGGAATTACTATGTTCACATAAATCAATAGTAGTACCGCCCAAAATAGAAAGGCTAATCGGATAAGCCATTTATCTCTTTTTTCATATATTGCTCTTTTATTTTTTAGATTTTCGGGTTCGTAAATCATTTTATTTCACTCCTTTATTGCCACATCAATCAGAATTTGTTTCATTGTTCTGATTTTGTTTCTTCCATTCCTTATAATCTTTTTGCGTTTTTTGTTGTCTTTTAACATCTGCCATTTTTTCTAAAATTACTTCTACGTCTGGTTGACTGTGCTGTTCTGGTAGAGAATAGAAAATAAGGTTATCATCGCTTGTATATACTGAAATATTAAAAACCAAATCACTTTCTACAATTTCTTGCATGATATAGGAAAGTTCTTCTGCATATTCTTTATCAGTTTTTCCCTCATTAAGATATATACTTGTTTCTATTTCATATTCCCTTTTTTTCAGATATTCTTCTACACTTTCCTTACCATTCCATTCTGTCGTGGTTGTATGCCCTTGAACTTCAATTTGATAACCTCTTATAAAAGGCTTATCTTGAAATAAAGGAGTTGCAAGTTCTTTTATTTCATCAGAATAGT
>OLNP01000491.1_pt1 | contig 41841 bp, 73 predicted proteins | sample 1671951 | NCBI WGS metagenome assembly OLNP01 (sample SAMEA3136629, study PRJEB25190) | human gut metagenome | biome: human gut; feature: human-associated habitat; material: faeces | place: Austria | collected 2013
GCCAACCTGTTCGGGGCCAACCTGTTCGGGGCCAACCTGTTCGGGGCCAACCTGTCCAGGGCCAACTACATTGAAAAGGCAAAAAATTTATTTTATCCCATTGCCTGCCCGGAAATCGGCGCTTTTGTCGGCTGGAAAAAGGCAAGGGTCAAAACCAGCGGTCATGAGTGCATTGTAAAGCTGGAAATTACCGAAGATGCCGTGCGCAGTTCCGCAGCAGGCCGGAAGTGCCGCTGCTCAAAGGCAACCGTTTTGGAGATTCAGGATTTAGAGGGGAATGTATTGGAGCAGGCCGCTGTCAGTGATAGAGACTGCAATTTTTCCTATATCCCCGGAACGGTAGTTTCTGTGCTGGATTTTGACGAAAACCGCTGGAACGAGTGTAGCACGGGCATCCATTTCTATATCACCCGTGAGGAAGCGGTGAGGCATATCTTATGAAAAAGCTGACCCGCGAAGAGCGGCGGCGCCGGAGCCAGAGGCGGTTGCAGCTGATTACATATCTCCTGTTTCTGATCTTGCTGCTGGCGTGGCTGGGAAGCTACCTGATTATGACAGTGGAGGCAGAGCCGCCCACCCTGCACAAGATGGCGCCCGCCGCAGAGGACGGCAGTCTCCCCGGCGACGATACCCCGGCCACCACTCGCTGTTATCTGACAGGGGAAGAGATGGAGGCCGCCGAAAATGAGCTGATCGAAGCCGCTTTGTTGGCCCGGTCTCACAAGCTGGAAGGTGCCACCATCACCTTTTATTGTTGCGAGGAACGGCCTCACATCTGCGGGACTGGGACAGGCATCACCGCCAGCGGACGGCGCGTGACTCCGTATGTGAGCTGCGCCGTGGATACGGACATTATACCGCTGGGCAGTAACATCATGATCGAGCACAACGGCGGGATGGTGTATCTGAGAGCCGATGATACCGGTCCGGCAGTCAAGGGGGACCATATTGACATTGCCGTCAAGGGACACTCAGAAGCTTTATCCTTGGGCGTCCAGACGGCGGACATTTGGTGGTGCGAAGAATGAGGGGAGATCGATATGTACCGCTGTGAAACCTGCGGAGCATCTTTTGACCAACCGTTTATAAAAATCAGCGCAGAAATTATTGATTGGGATGGAAACCGGGAAAAGCACAAGAAAGTTGTTTGCCCAATCTGTTTTCTGCCGTATTTCAAGGAGGAAACCGATGAACGAACTGATTAAGGTCGTGCAGCTCCCAGTTATAGAGGAGCAGCTGCGATCTATGAAAGAGGCCGTGGACAAGCGCGTAGAGGAGGCGCTGTCCCTGGTATGCACAGAAGAAACTATCCAAACTGTAAAAAGCGCCCGGGCGGAACTGAATAAGGAGTTTCAGGCGTTGGAGGAACAGCGCAAAGAAGTCAAAAAGGCCGTGCTTGGCCCCTATGAACGGTTTGAGGCTGTCTACAAAGAGTGCGTCAGCGACGCCTTTAAGACAGCGGACGCGGCATTAAAAGGCAAGGTGGAGGCCACCGAGCGCGAAATCAAGCAGCGCTGCGAGGACGGCCTGCGGGAGTATTTCGCAGAGCTGTGCGCCGCCGAAAGAGTGGATTTTGCCCGGTATGAGCAGGCTTGTATTGTTGTGGATATGGCGTCCGCCAAGCAGAAAACGCCCAAAAAGCTGCGGGAAAAGTTAGCGGATTTCGTGGCCGGAATCGCACGAAACATGGAACTGATTTCCGGTATGGACGATGCTGAGGAGATCATGGTGGAGTTCAAGCGGTCGCTGGATGCTCCGGCAGCCATCTCCACTGTGCAGGAGCGGCACCGGCGCATTGAGGCGGAGAAGGAGGCCCAGGCGCTCCGAGAGGAGCAGAGAGCGCGGGAGGCTGAGGCAGTGGCGAAAGTGGAGGCCGCTGCGCCTCCGGTCACAGAGCCTCCTGTGGAGTCTGAGAAGGTCTACCGTTGTTCCTTCTCCGTCGTTGCCACCAAAACGCAGCTGAAAAAGCTGAAAGATTTTATGATTCAGGAGGGCATCCGCTATGAGTAACGAGACCAAGAATACTGCAGCTATCGCAGAGTTTGAGGGGAAGAACAACGTGGCCCGCCCTGTTGGGGCGGAAATGGCGGCCAGTCGGGAGGCGCAGGAGGTCCAAGTGGCTATGATTGCCGCCAAGAAGTTCCCCCGTGACGAAGTCGCCGCCTACAACCGAATCCTGCAAGATTGCCAGCGCACCAGTCTTGCGGAGAAGGCCATGTACGAATATCCGCGCGGAGGACAGGTCATCACCGGACCATCTATCCATCTGGCCCGTACCCTGGCAAGAGGCTGGGGAAATGTAGATGCCGGTTTCAAGGTACTGGAGCAGACAGCAAAGAAATCCACCGTTATGGCATACTGCTGGGATTTGGAGACCAACTACCGGGAAACAAAGGTATTCGACGTTCCGCATATTCGAGAGACAAAGAGGGGGGCCTATCCCCTCACGGACCCCCGAGATATCTATGAGATGGTAGCCAATCAAGCTGCCCGCCGCGAACGCGCCTGCATCCTCTCGGTCATTCCCGGCGATGTGGTTGATGCAGCAGTCGGCCAGTGCAATGTGACTCTCACTGGAAATGCGAAGATGCCGCTGGTGGACATGGTGAGAGCGCTTGTGAAGAACTTTCAGGAGCAGTACGGCGTGACAGCGGAGATGCTGGAAGCTTACATCGGCTGCAAGAAAGAAGCGTTCTCGCAGCAAAGTGTTATTCGCCTCAAGAATGTCTACAACGCTATCCGGGATGGTTCGGACAGTGTCGAACAGTATTTCGATATGTCCATTGCCTCCTCTGTTAAGCCGGAGAAATCAGGTTCCGAGAGCAATGCTGATAGCGCGACTGGAGACGGCGGCAATGAACAGGTAAACCTCGATGACCTATAACATCATCTCCACCGGCTCTAAGGGGAACGCCGTGGTGATTAACGGCCGAATTCTGATTGACTGCGGCGTACCCTTCAAGGCCCTGGAACCGGTCAAGAAAGACCTGCGGCTGGTTTTACTGACCCACATCCACAGCGACCATTTTAACCCCCGGACGGCGCGGGCACTTTCAAAAGAGCGCCCCGCCCTCCGATGGGGGTGCTGCGAGTGGATGGTCGGGCCGCTGCTGGAGGCCGGGGTGGACAAGCGCCGAGTTGATGTGATATCCCCATACAACTCAGATGATGCAGCTTTATACAAAGGTTTGGCTGTTGTACGGCCGGAGTTCATTCCTCACAACGTTCCGAACTGCGCATGGCACATCTTCGATGGGAAAGAACACCTTTTCTACGCCACGGACACCGGCACGCTGGAGGGCATTGAGGCCAAGAGTTACGACCTCTACATGATAGAGGCGAACCACACAAGAGCCGATCTGGAGGCCCGTATGGAGGCCAAGCGAGCCGCCGGAGAGTTCTCCTATGAGTGGGCCGCCGCACAGAACCATTTGAGCAAGGAGCAAGCTGAGGAATGGCTATACCAGCAGATGGGGCCGAATAGTCAATATATTTTCCTGCATCAGCACCAGGGAAAAGGCGGGTGAACTGCTTGGAACGTGACCAATTTACCTTTTACCGCAGCTTCTGGGAGGCGTTAAAAGTGCTTCCGAAGAAGGACCAGCTTCCCTTTGTGACGGCGATTTGTACTTATGTGTTCGAGGGAGAAAGCAAGCCATTAACAGGACAGGCATCCGCTTCCTTTTTGCTTGTAAAACCGATACTTGACAAAGCAAGCAAAAAGGCAGCAAACGGGAAGCGAGGCGGAAGCAAACCGAAAGCAAACCGGAAGCAAACGGAAAGCAATATAGAGGGAGAGATAGAGGTAGAGGGTGAGGTAGAGAGAGAGGAAGAGAATCAGAACGATAGTTATATACCCCCTACCCCCTCTGCAACGGAAGGGGCTGCCAAAAACTATTGGGGGTTTGACCAGTTTTGGGATGTTTATCCCAAAAAGTCAGCCAAGAAAGACGCTTTTGACGCTTGGAAGCGGGTAGACCCGGATGAAGGGAAGGTAAAGCGGATTCTGGAGGCTGTGAAACAGCAAAAGCTGTGGCCGCAGTATTCCGGGGAGAACGCAAGGTATTTTCCAAGCCCGTCAAAGTGGCTGGATGGCGGTTGCTGGGATGACGAACCATTGGCCGGGGAGGAGGACCCGTATGCCAAGTTTACCTGATGTCTCCGCCTGGCTGCTCTACGATGAGACCGCCATGGACACGCGGAAAGCGTTGTGGTTTGTGGCGGACGCCCAGGATGTGACAGCCCTGGACAACCAGAACGCCGTTTGCCTTGCCTACGGAGCGGGCTTTGAGAACTTCCGGGATGCGGAGCCGTTTCTGAGTGCCTTCCCATCTGTGTTTCTGGCTCTGTCCGACCGTGATACGGCGGAAGCCGTGGCGGACGCCCTCAAAGAATACACGCCATCTGTGGCCGTGCTGCTGCCGAAGGAAGGGGCCTTCGGGAAATGTTCCCGTATCCGGGACGTGCTGGCTTCCGGCGGGAGAAAGGCCGTGGATCATCTGTTGCTGGGCGCCGTGGAACAGCCCATGGACGGCCTGCTGGACCTGGCGGACGTGGAGCGGAGGGCCCCCGGCGCATCCGTCGCCGTCATGTCCGGTCTAAAAGCACTGGACCAGTCCATCGGAGGCTTTGCCCCATCGGAGCTGTCCGTGTGGACTGGAAAGCGCGGCAGCGGCAAGTCCACGCTGCTGTCCCAGCTGCTTCTAAACGCCATCGACCAGGGCTTCCCGGTCTGCGCCTACTCCGGGGAGCTGTCGGCCTGGCGCTTCAAGCAGTGGGCTATGCTGCAGGCCGCCGGGGCCGGGCATATCGAGCCGAAGCGGGACCCGGTGTCCGGGAAGCTGTATTACTACACGCCGAAGGAGATCGCGGACCGGATCGACGGTTGGTGGAAGGGAAAGTTTTTCCTGTACGACAACCGGGTGGCTGGTGCTGGGGACGAGGACAGTATCATTTCCGTGTTCGAGTATGCTGTTCGCCGGTTCGGCTGCTGTGTATTCCTTGTGGACAATCTGATGACCGCCCGATTCAGCGACCAGAGCGACAAGGACTTCTATCGGGCGCAGAGCCGGTTCACGGGGCGGCTGGTGGAGTTCGCCAAGAAAAACGAGGTGCACGTGCATCTGGTAGCACACCCCCGGAAGGGCGACAACGACAAAAAGAAGCTGCTGACCGCGGACGACATCGGCGGGTCGGCGGACATCACAAACCGGGCGGACAACGCCTTTTCGCTGGAACGGATGGAAGAAAAGGATATCGCGGCCTATGGGTATGACGCCGGGCTGAGCATCCTAAAGAACCGGTCCTACGGCTCCACAGCCAACATACAGCTGGTCTATGACGCCCGGTGCCGCCGGTACACAAAGAAGGGAGAAAGCGATGGAGTCTACGGCTGGGAACGCTGACTGGACCGCCTATGAGCGGGAGAAGAAAAAGCTCCAGGGATTGCCGCCGGACGAATACGAGGCAGCCCTGAAAGAGCTGGCAAGGAGGATGGGGATTTGATTTTTGAAATTCCGTATCCGCCCACCAAAAGGGGAAAAGCGGCCTGGAACAAGCGGTTTGGCCTGAATGCGTATTATGCCGGGAAACATTGGTCGCAGCGGAAGCGGGACGCAGAAGAACTCCACTCTCTGGCGCTGTGGTCCATGAAAAAGGCACATATCCGAAAACAGTTCGTCAAAGGCCCTGTCGAAGTCATTTTTCGCTGGAACGATGGCCTGGACGTGGACAATCACGCCGCCATGGGCAAGGCATTTTTAGACGCCATGAAAGGCTACATACTGCCGGACGACAACCGGGAATGGGTGCGGAAAGTTTCTCACGAATTTTGGGAAAACGATAGCATACAGGTGGAGGTAAGGCCCTATGGGCGAACTTGAACAATATCTGGTCCCCATCCGGCGGTATTCAGCCAACCCCTGCATGGATTGCTGCTGTCCGATCAGCCAGTGTCCCTGGCTGCGTGAGGAAAAGCCAGTACCGGGCTGGACGGCCAAGAAACGGACGTTTGTTGTCGGCAGATGCCAGGGCGGTGTAAAGCATTGGGTGACTACATACGCCATCGAGAGCTGCCCAAATTTTAAATAAAACCATAGGAGGCAACGTTTTAAAGGCCGGCCACCTCCAGACGTGGAGGAACGCCTATGGAATATATTTTATCCCTATCTTACGGAAAAGATAGTCTCGCATGTTTAGGGGCCATCGAACAGCTGAGCTGGCCCCTTGACCGCATCGTCCACGCAGAAGTATGGGCCACCGACACCATCCCAGCCGATCTTCCGCCGATGGTGGAATTTAAGGAAAAGGCGGACAAGATTATCCGGGAGCGGTGGGGGATTGAGGTGGAGCATGTCCGAGGGCGGCTTACATACGAGCAAGCATTTTACCGGGTATTGGGAGGGAACAAGCGGCCGGGAGAAATCTACGGATGGCCGTTCCCTAGTGGGCCTTACTGTAACAGCGACGTGAAAATGCCGGGGCTAGATAAGGTCGAGACAAAGGGCAATATCATATACTTGGGCATCGCCGTCGACGAGCCGAACCGCTTTCACAGCCTATCTGACAAAAAGAGAAGTCCTCTTGTAGAGGCGGGCTGGACGGAAGCTGATTGCCGCTGCTGGTGCGAGGGCCAAGACCTACTGTCTCCAATCTACACAACAGCCACGAGGGGAGGCTGCTGGTTCTGCCATAATCAGAGCGTGGGGCAGCTTCGGCTACTCCGCAGGAACTACCCGGAGCTGTGGGCGCTCATGCTGAAATGGGACAGTGACAGCCCGGTGACGTTCAAGGCGGACGGCCATACCGTACACGACTTTGACCGGCGCTTCCAGATGGAGGACGATGGGCTGATCTACCAAGACGATAAAATTTTCCGATGGTCAATGCTAAATGAGGAGCTGAACTATAGATGGTTTTGAGCGACGAAAAACGCGCCCTGCTGGGCGATCAAGAGGCGGCCAAGCGGCTGACGGATGCGGGGGTGCTGCTGCCGTGCCCTATGTGCAGAGGACAGGCAAGGGTGCGGAACGAACGTTACTATCAGCCAAATGTCCGCAGAAATGTGATCTGCATGAAATGTTTTACGAACAGCGGATGGTATAAGACGGAACACGAAGCCCGCCTCGCCTGGAACACCCGGGCGGCGATTCTGAGCGCGGAGGAGATGGAGATGCTCAATGGAAAAGAAAATTCTTGATGTGACCTGTGGGGCAAGGTCTATCTGGTTCAATAAGCACCACCCGGCGGCGGTCTACTGTGATAAGCGTCGGGAGCAGTACCATCATCTTTGGAAGAACGCCGGTAACTGTATGCTGGACATCAATCCTGATGTGGTATGTGATTTTACAAACCTGCCGTTCACAGATAACTCATTCCATCTGGTGGTATTTGACCCGCCCCATCTGACTGGGGCGAAAGAGACGGCTTGGCTCGTCAAGAAATATGGAAAACTGGACGAGAGCTGGCCGAAGATGCTCCATGACGGTTTCAGGGAGTGTATGCGAGTGCTTAAACCGGATGGGGTGCTTATCTTTAAGTGGTCTGAGTATGACATTCCAGCAGCGGATGTTTGGAAAGCCATTGGGCAAAAGCCTCTATTTGGGCATCACAGCGGGAAGCAAAGCCGTACTTTCTGGGCGTGCTTTATGAAGTTGGAGGAGATGGAGATGCTGGAGGGGATGGAATGAAGAACCCGGGAGAATATGTTGACATTGGGGACCCAGCCTTGCAATTCAGAACAGACGAGGATGGAAACACCGTGGCCTCTGCAACGATACAGGCGGTTGTCCTCTGGAAAGAAGATATCGAAAACTACATCATGGACGAGATCATCAAGATGTGCAAGGAGCACGGAATTACGGACCTGTATGTGCTGAACCGGGATTTCATCCTGTCAGCCGTCAAAGAGAAGATGGAGAGGGAGGCCCAACTATGAAGCTGGAAGAAGCAATCGCAAAAGCTAAAATTTTGAATGATAGCCTTAAAGAACTGACCGATGAATACGAGGGTCAAGGTTCGTTTATAGCGGCTGGTATGGCTGTGTCGTTCAAGCTTGTATTGGACACTATCCTCACCGCCCTCCGCCCCGTCAGCCGGGAGCAGGTGGAGAAGATGCGGGGGGAGTGGAATTATAGCCACACAACCGAAATAGACCACTTTACTGTTGTTAAATGCTCAAAGTGTGGGCACGAAGCGTTTGCAATGGCCATTCATGTGAAAGATGGAAATTTTTGCCCTCACTGCGGCGCTCCCATGACGGACGAGGCCGTGGAGATGGTGATGGAGAGATTGGGGGCGCTGAACGATGCCGTGGATTGATGCGGATGCCTTAAAAGAAAAATACGCAGACAAGCTTAGTGTACAGCGTGTATTTGGCTATGATGCGGGATTTGTTGCTGGGATTCGGGCCGCTTTGGAGATGCCCACCCTCACTCAGCCGAACGAGCCGCTGACGCTGGAGGAACTGCGGGAGATGAGCGGGGAGCCGGTGTGGATTGTGGAGCAACCTGACTGGGGGCACTGGGAGCTATCAGCAGATGCGGAGGATTATCTGGCAGACCGTGACCAAGATTTTTACGGGTTGAAACACGATGACCCTGCGGGACGCTACGGGCTGCATGTGCTGGGGTGGCTCGCCTACCGCCGCCCACCGGAGGGGGAAGCATGAAAGGGCACTATGAAATCAGGGCAGACGGCCAGAGAGCAGATGTGCCGCCATGCAGAACCTGCAGGCACAAAAACAAAATGACCGTTGAGGCCCCGTGTTATAACTGCATTGACCCTGTGGCATTGGCACTGCATAAGCCAAATGCAGGGACGGATTTTGTTTACTACGAGCCGGAGGGGGAGGAAGACACCTGATGGACATTGAGAAGCTGATTGAGCGGCTGAAACATAACTACCACGGGTACAGTACGGTGGAGAACAACCCGGAGGAGACGTTTCATGATATGGTGGAGTGCTTGACCGCCCTCTCCACGCTCCAGGCCGAAAACGAGCAGCTGCGGGCCGAGCTGAACGACTTGCGGGCCCAATGGGATATGTATGGAGGGGATGAAGGAATCACATCCACGTTTGCCGAGCTGGAACAGGCCGGGGCAGAGATCGCCCGTCTGAAACACTATGAGGATAAGTGCCACGACTGCCCTATCGTCTGTGCTAAAACGGAAATCATCAAGGCGCACGAAGAATTAGAAGCGGCGGAAAACGAAAGGAATATGTGGAAAAAAGGTATGGAAGATTGCCAGCAATCCATTTTGGAGTTGGAGGCCGAGCTGGAGCAGGTGAAGCGGTGTATCGAAATTGTAGAAAATCAAAGAGACTCTGCAATCAAGGAACTAGAAAATTATATGGTACAAGATGTTTTAGACGGAAATGAGCCGTGCGCAATCTGTGCGAAAGCATCCGATACGCCATGCGAATATTGCAATCCAAAGTGGCGCGGCCAAAAGGAGGGCTGACATGGAGCGGTTGACTTACTGGAACGAGGAATATGGTTGCTGGTCATATCATGGGCCAAGCGGTGAAGCCGCAAAACGCCTCGCCGCCTACGAGGGCACGGGGCTGGAGCCGGAGGAAATCCTCTCTGCCGTGGATATGGCAAAAATCGCCTGTGCGCTGCATGAGCTTAATGCCTACAAGGAGCTCGGCTCCATTGACTGTCTCCGCAAGCTGGCCCAGGCGGATCGTGAGGGGCGGTGCGTGGTGCTGCCTGCAAAGCCAGATCAAACTATCTATCAGTGGCGCATAGGTGATGACTGCCCGAGCGTGAGCCGTCTTGATGGCGTACAAATTAACGCAGATGGAGAGATTACATATCCGATTTGGAACGGTTATTTGATAGCTGAAGATTTCGGCAGAACCGTGTTCCTCACCCGCGAGGAAGCCGCACTACGGAGGGAGCAGGATGGATAATAAAACTATACCGCGGATGTATCCCGCTGAATTTGTCGACCGGGAATTAGGGATTAGAACTGACTGCTATAACCACAGCTGCCCATTCAGGGTGAATGATACCAGCAACGCCAACCGTTGCGAGTGTACGGCCTGCCCGAATCGGTGTACGGGCGATTTCTCCATTGCGTGGAACCGGACGCTGACAGATGAAGAGTTGGAAATCATTCAACGGATTGTGGACGATCACGAACGGAGGTGGAGCGAATGAAGGAGTACATCGAGAGGGTAACTGCGCTGAACGCGCTGATAAGGGCATTGGGGTATTGCCAGTGTGCCAATGATGTGATAACTCGTATCCCCGCCGCCGACGTTGCGGAGGTGAGGCACGGAAGATGGGAAAGGGTTTCAACCGCAAGCGGAATCATTTCAAGAGTTAGGTGCTCTGTTTGTGCTGGAACACAGCCGCTAACATTTGAGAATATGCCATACTGTCCAACGTGCGGCGCTCGCATGGACGAGGAGGACGGGCATGAGATTAGCTGATGTTGACATGATTTATGACGAAGTTGAGAAACAATATAAAGGGGCAACTGGCATTGAACGTAACTGTAACCGTAATTTTCTTAATTTGATTTGTCATGCCCCCACCATCGACGCCGTGCCTGTGGTCAGGTGCCGGGAGTGCATATACTACAAAATCTGCGACGAATGGGAAACTGGCAAGCGGATGCTATGCGAAATCCATCATCACTCATACTTAGACCACGACGGAGACGAACATTTTTGCTCTTGGGGCCAGCGAAGGGAGGCCGAGCATGATAAACACCCATCCGACCCGCTGTAATATCTGCGGCGGGCGTGTGACCTATGGTTCTAATGCCCGTGTCTATGGACGGGAGTACGGAAGCGGATATTGCTACCTCTGTGAGCAGTGCGGGGCCTATGTAGGGACGCATAAGCCCCGCCCACGGGAAGCCCTGGGTCTGTTGGCTGACGAACCGATGCGGACAGGGAAAAAGATGTGTCACGCTCTCTTTGACCCGCTCTGGCAGGGAAAGCCAAAGGCCCACAAGAAGCGCAACGACCTTTACCGCTGGCTGGCCCATGAGATGGAAATACCAATCGAGGATTGCCATTTCGGGTACTTCGACATTGACCAACTCCGGCGGGCGTACATCATTCTGAGAGGCGTACAGGACAAGCAGATGCGGTATGACAACTGCGGGAGAATCCATTTTGAGGAGGCCGCCCATGAGGTTTCGGAGTAAGACGGGCGAAGTCGCACTTACCATTGAACAGGCATTAGAGCAGTTTTGCGATAGCAAAAAAGATTGCGACTATTGCGAGCTTCGGGAACCCGTGCAGCAATACGCAGGGACAAAGAGGCCGTGTCATGAATACGTAAGAGCCAACCCTCACGAAGCCGCTCGCCTGATGGGGTTCGAGGTGGTTGAGGATGATGAACCACGCACTTGTTTTAACTGCATTGGGTGTGAAATTGAGAAGGACTTTGACCCACAGGAAGGGTGCAAAAATTGGGTGAAAAGCAAGGAGGCAAACAATGACTGAAACCGAAGTGATCTCCATTGATCGTCACGGCCAGCGGAAGGAGTATCCGTCGATCAAATCTGCAGCAGAGGATGTTGGTGTTCGCCCCTGCCGGATTTCTACCGCCTGCGTTACCGCCCACCGCTGTGCGGGACGGTATTGGATCAAGAAGGAGGATATGGATGGGTGAGTTCCCGGAAAGGCTGAGAAAGTTGCGGGAGACTATGCGGCCAGTTCGGAGCATGACGGTCACATCACAGTTGATGGGGTTAAGCCCGGATGCGCTTCGGAAATATGAGCGAGGAGAGGTCGAACCGAAGATGACAGCTTTAAAATTGATTGCGGCATATTATCACATTAGTTTGGACGAGCTGTGTAAAATGGAGGACGAGTAACCCTTCATGGTCTCACAAAGAATATCGGATATTCATAAAGTTTTATGAGCAAAAAGCGCCATCTATGCGACAATGGAACATGAGGGAGTAACTTCCCCATGCTCCTTCTTTTTCCTCCCCTTTCGGGCTATGCACCAACCACGGCCCAAAGGACAACCCACTCCCCCGGCAGGGTATCTAGTGAGCAGATATTAAACGGAAAGGAGTACCTCTCTTGTACGTTTCCTGCCGGGGGACTCCCTTCACGTTAACCTGCTCCAGAGTTTCGCAATCGAAGCCGACATACGGAGCAGATAACGACTGAGCGGTGGCGGAATAGGTAGACGCTATGGTGACGGGTAGGGTGGCACCTATTATCCTGCTGGCGGAACGGGTATTATCCCTCGGGTTTGCAGGCCGCTGTAATGCGCGACGGGCGTTAGGTAGCAATCCACTCATGTGAGGTGCAAATCCTCACCCGCTCAAACAATATACGGGTGTAGCTCAATGGAGAGCGCCGGTCTCCAAAACCGGAGGTTGGGGGAACAGAGCCTTCCACCCGTGCCAGATGTATGGTTCCACAGCTCCACGAAGAGAAAACGGGCCTTCCCTGTGCGCTGTGCGAAAGCGGCAGGGCGAAGAATATTTAATTGGCTGACCCCGGCTCAATAAACTAAAACGGTTCCGACCGATGACACCGGCGGAGGGGTTGAGATGTACCGTGATTGCTATACGATGAAACTGGCTTACCCCTGCGAGGCTGACGGATGTAGGTGTGGTTCCGGCTGTCTTAGGACAAGGCCGGATTGTAACAGGATAGCTGACGAAGATTCGTATAGTAATTGTGATGTGATACCGTACATCGGATTACATAGAAGCAGTGAATATATGCCGCAGCACGATGCAGCCCACATATCAGGGCCGGAGGGTCGCGCCCTCCATGCGGCAACATCGTCCTTTACGGGCATTAGACAATGCGCTCCAAAGGCCAAGGAGCTGACTGTGGAAAGACACTATACTGGGAAGTCTACAGCGTCTGACAGCCCCGGAGAAGGAAAGTGACGCCCGCCTGTCATGGAGGCGGAAGCGGTGGCAGCTATGACCTGCCCCGGCGCTATCCCGCTGAAAACTACCTGTACCGGATCGGGTAAAGTACCATATGGCATATCCATATGACGCAGGTGTGACAATCTAAGCGGGAAGCGCACATACGCCGCCTCGCAGTTGCAGGAGACGGGGCGGAAAGATCAATATTGAGGGGTTACGCATGGCGGGGTGATCTCCCGCCGCCTCTCCTGACATATACGAAAGGAGAACCCTCAAATGAAAGAACTTCTGGTATTCAATTCAAACGGCAAGAATGTTGTGGACAGCCGGGATGTAGCTGAGATGATTGGGAAAAGCCACGCACACTTGATGCGAGATATATCCGGGTATGCACAAATCCTTTGCAACTCTACTGAATCCAATTTTGGATTGAGTGACTTTTTCATTCCCCATACCTATAAGGACAGTACTGGGAGAACGCTTCCTTGCTATCTTCTGACAAAAAAAGGCTGCGACATGGTGGCAAACAAGATGACCGGGGAAAAGGGCGTCTTGTTCACTGCGGCTTATGTGACGGCTTTTGAAAGAATGCGGGAGAAGATCACCAGTGAAAATTCTGTCCTTCCGAGAGATTATCCATCTGCGCTTCGAGCGCTTGCGGATGCAGAAGAAAAGCGCATGGCCCTTGAGACAGAACTAGATAGGAGCAAGGAATGGTATTCCATCAAGCGAGTGGCACATCTGAATGGAGTATCATATAAGGTTTTTGACTGGCGGAGGCTCAAGCTTGAGAGCCAACGGCAGGGCTATGGGGTTAAAAAGATTTTCGATGCCAATTATGGCGAAGTCAATACTTACCATGTGAACGTTTGGGAAAAAGTTTACCCCAACATGGAGCTTTGATACAAGGGCGTGCCCGTCTCGCTGAAATGATGGGAGGGTCGGGTACGGGGAATTTTTGATTGAGGTGGTGATATGGCTGCACGGCTGACGGATAAGCAGAAAAAGAAAATAGTGGCTGATTATCTGGAGACCGGCAGCTATCGCGCTACAGCAAGGAAAAACCGTATTGCAGATGGGACGGTAAAGAGAATTGTCCTTGAATGTAGCGATATTGAGCAAAAAGTAGCACAGAAAAAAGAAGAAAACACTGCTGACATTCTCGCTTACATGGAGAGCCAGAAGGGGCTTGTGTGCGAAATCATCGGAAAGGGCCTTGCCGCGCTCAACGATCCTGAAAAGCTGGCGGAGGCCACGCCGGCACAGATTACCACGGCGCTGGGGACATTGATTGACAAGTGGGCATCCATCAGCGGAGGGCCTGCGGATAAGGTTAAAGAGGACGGGCTGAGCCAGAGCCTGAGAGAAATGGCGGAGGAGCTGAAAAGCGATGATTGAATTAAAACATTGCCCATTTTGCGGGGCCAAAGGAAAACTTCGTCGGGTTTTGAATGGATACAGAACAGACCCGGTTGTGATTTTGGATAAATGGACGGTTGAATGCCCGAATAAATGTTGCCAGATTAAGACCTTTGAAAGTGAAATATACCAAGAAGAAGACGGCGATATTGTTATTAAGCATAACGGAGCAGAGGAAGCGGCTACCGCATGGAATGAAAGAGCATGATTTCTGCAAAGCAAAAGAAAATCCTCGCTTTCCCTTACTCCAAGTATGACGCCCTGATTTGTGACGGCGCTGTGCGCTCCGGCAAGACCTCCATCATGATGTGGGCGTTTGTGGACTGGGCAATGCGGGAATTTAGCGGCCAACGGTTCGGTATTTGCGGCAAGACCGTGGACAGCGCCTCAAAGAACATTATCGTGCCGTTTATCTCCATGTCGCTGGCTAAAGAGCGTTACACCTTGCGCTGGCGGCGGGCGGATAAAATCCTGGAAGTACGCCGGGGTGCTGTAACAAACTTCTTCGAGGTGTTCGGCGGAAAGGATGAAAGCTCGTTCATGTTGATCCAGGGCCGCACGCTGGCCGGTGTGCTGCTGGACGAGGTGGCGCTCATGCCCCGTAGCTTTGTGGAGCAGGCGCTGACCCGCTGCAGCGTGGACGGGGCAAGGCTGTGGTTTTCCTGCAATCCGGACAGTCCGCAGCACTGGTTTTACCTGGAATGGATAAAGCGCCACAAGGAGCGCAATGCCCTGTATCTCCATTTTGCTTTGACAGATAATCCAAGTCTGACCGAGGCAAGAATAAAATTCTATGAGACCTCCTTCTCCGGGGTTTTCTACGACCGCTATGTACGGGGCCTGTGGGTGGTAGCTGAGGGTCTCGTATACCCGCATTTTGGAGAGCAGTGCATTACAGATGAGGAGCCGCCATCTGGCCGGTATTACATATCGGTAGACTATGGCACGCTGAACCCCTTCTCTGCCGGTCTGTGGTGCGTGACAAAAAACGGCGCCACCCGCATCAGGGAGTATTACTACAGTGGGCGAGGAACAAATGCACAGAAAACAGATGAAGAATACTATCAAGACCTTGTTTCACTTGCAGATGGATACAATGTTGACTATGTAGTAGTAGACCCGTCCGCTGCATCGTTCATTACAACCGTATTTAGGCATGGGAAATTTCATGTTGTGAAAGCAAACAATGACATTTTGGACGGGATAAGAAGAACGTCTGTATATCTGAAAAATGGAAAATTGAAGATACATAGAAGTTGCAAGGACTCTATAAGGGAGTTCGGGTTGTACAGATGGGACGAAGACTCCACGGTGGACAAAGTAATCAAAGAGGATGACCACGCCATGGATGATATTCGATATTTCTGCAACACCATTTTGGTGAGACACTTCCCTGTAATGAGGTGGTAGATTGAACATCATCGAAAAACTGAAAGAACTTGGTTACTCCACCGTGCCGGAGGAGTTCTACACGAAGGTGCAAGAGTGGAAGTCTTGGTATGAGGGCGACGTGAAGGGGTTCCACCGTTACCGGGTACGAAACGGGGCCGGGATGGTTCGATGCAAGCGGTACACCCTCAACATGGGCAAGAAAATCCCGGAGGACTGGGCAAATCTCCTCATGAATGAGCGGGTTGAAATCACTCTGGATGGCACAAAGGAGCAGGAGTTTATTGACCGGGTCCTGAAGGAGAACAACTTTCGCGTGCGCTCCAACGAGATGCAGGAAATGGCCTTCGCTCTTGGAACGGTGGCTTTTATCCCCCGCGTGGTGGGCATGGGGGTCACGGAAGCGGGCCCGGTTCCTGGCAGCGCCACAGATATCGTCATCGACTACGTAACGGTGGAGCATATCTGGCCCCTGTCCTGGCAGAATGGCGTTATTACTGAATGTGCCTTTGACAGCATCGTCAACGTAAACGGGGAAGATTACTGCTATCTGCAAATCCACCGGAAGGTCGACGGCCTGTACAACATTGAGAACCGGCTGTATACATATCGGAACCAGAACGTAGATACTGAGGTAAAGCTGACCTCCGTACAGGGCTTTGAGAGGGTGCCCCCTGTTGTCCACACCGGCAGCGACCGGAGGCAATTCGTCATTGACCGGCCTAATATCGCCAACAACTTCGATTACTCCATTCCACTTGGGATTTCGGTCTACGCTAACGCCATCGACAGCATGAAGGGCGTAGATATTGCTTTTGACAGCTACGTCAATGAGTTCGTGCTGGGGAAAAAGCGGGTGATGGTCAAGCCTTCCGCACAACAGTATTTGGACGGGGAGCCGGTTTTTGACCCTGATGATCTGGCCTATTATGTGCTTCCGGAAGACATCGAGGGCGGGGCCATCATTCAGCCCATCGACATGAACCTTCGGACAGCGGAACACACCCAGGGGGTGCAGACACAGCTTAATCTGCTGTCCAGCAAGTGTGGTTTCGGGGAGACTTATTACCGCTTTGACGGTGGGAACATCACTACCGCCACCCAGGTCATCAGTGAAAACTCCACCATGTTCCGCACCATCAAGAAGCATGAAATCATTCTGGAGAGCGCCATCAAAGAACTGTGCCGGATTATTCTTCACTTGGGCAACACGGCCATGGGTGCCGGGTTGAATGAGGATGCGGAGGTCACTATTGATTTCGATGATAGCATCATCGAGGACAAGACAACAGAACGAAATAATGACAGGCAGGATTTAGCGGCGGGTATTATGAACGATTGGGAGTACCGCATGAAGTGGTATAACGAGGACGAGGCCACGGCAAAGAAGATGCTGCCGAAGATGGAGGATTTAACAACTGAACCACAGGGTGATGTTGAATGAGATATCCATTCAGCCCGGAGGCGCTTGACGCTCTCCCGGAAGAGCTTGCAGAGCTGTACCGCAATCTTGAAAACACGCTACTAGAGGAAATTTGTTCTAGGCTCAAAGTATCAGGGGAGCTAAACGAAGTAACGGTGTTGGACATCCAAGCACTCCGGTCTCACGGTATCAGTCAACAGGAGATTGAGCAAGCAATCAAAAGAACGACTAATATCGGCGAGAAAGAGCTGAATAAACTATTTGACGATGCTGTAGAGCGGAACCAGAATTATTACACCTACCTGATTAATCGATCAGATGTGACAGTCCCCAAGACGATGCTAAGCGCCTCCGATTTTGACGCCATCAGAAAGCAGACGCTTGATACATTTCGCAATCTTACACAATCTATGGCATTTTTGCTCGACAATGGCCGAACGATGCTCCGGCCTGCAAGTGCTTACCAATGGGCACTTGATAATGCCGTGTTGCAGATACAGAGTGGAGCAATCAGCTACAATCAGGCAATTGGCGGTGCCGTGAAGCAGCTTGCAGACAGCGGCATCAAGGCGGCAGAATACAAAAGCGGTCACATGGACCAGATTGACGTTGCAGTCCGCCGCGCTATTATGACTGGTATCAATCAGCTTTGCCAACAGTATTCGGAGCAAGGCATGGATTATTTGGAAACTGATCTGGTTGAGGTCTCTGCTCATATTGGGGCGCGGAACACCGGAACCGGGCCGGAAAACCACGAGAGCTGGCAAGGGAAGATTTACCGATGGAGCAAAAAACCGAAGCAATCCAGTGGGAGATATCCTGATTTTATCGCTTCTACGGGCTATGGTACCGGACCCGGTCTGGGCGGATGGAATTGCCGCCACCACTTTTATCCGTTTGTTGAGAGTGTTATGGAGCCGACCTATTCAAGCTCTGATCTGAACGCGATGAAGGGGAAAAATCGGGAGATATCTTTTGAAGGCAGGCAGTACGACGGATATACGGCCACTCAAAAGCAACGCCAAATAGAGCGTACTGTCCGTAAGCTGAAACGGGAGCAGACCGCTTACAATGCCGCAGGGCTAGAAGAAGATTACCAAGCTGTAACGGCCCGTATCCGGCGGCTGAACAAGGAATACAAAGCATTTAGCGAGGCGGCGGGGCTGCCGTTGCAGCGGGAGCGTATGCAGATCCAATATCCGGAAGAGATAACCGGCATAAAGCAATTCTCTGGACTGCGAGCATATCAAGGGGATATAAAAATTGTCAGAAAGTTCTCTGAACGACAATATCAGGTGCAGCTTGACCCACCGCAGATTAGCGGTGTAACAGACCACTTTGCAAAGAATCTGACGATGAAACCGGATAGAGCTGCATTGACTATCGAAGCGTCGCAGAGTATCATAAATAACAGCAGGTTAGTCTTATATCAGACCGACAGGAATACATTAAAATTCTTGGCAGACAACGGGTATGTTGTTTTAAGCGTTGACGGGAAGATTGTGACAGCAGTTCCGGAAAAGCTGAGAAAGAAGTATCGGGGCTATTTGGAGGGAAAATGATATGGCAAAAAATCATAATGATAAATACATTTGCCCTCTGTTTGGGCGAGAAATCCTGTACGGAGAATGCTACGAGGTTCAAGAAGTTCGAGAGGACGAGATGGACATGGAGCTTGCAATAGAACCGTTTGACGTAGAGAAAGCAAATGAAATCTGCGAGAAATGTAAGTGGTATGTTGTGGAGGGCAGCGCATGATAAAAGAAATCAACGGGAAAGCATGGTACTGTTGCCCATATTGCGGGAAGGCTCTTTTCCCACTCCGAACAGATACCAAAATACAGCACATGCCGTTCCGATGTAAGGCATGTAAGCATGACATAGAAGTGAATATCGCATAGAGCCAAGAGCCCGTGAGCCAAGAGCCATTGATTATCGAAATTCGGTAGTTGATGGCTCTTTTTGTTTGCCGAGAGGCGTAAAACCGCAGGGCGACGGCCCTGACAATAAACGGAGGTTAATACCATGAGCGAACCTATCAATAACCCTACCCCGGCCCCTGCGCCGGAGCCCACGCCTGAAAAAACCTTCACTCAGGCGGAAGTGGATGCCATGATCGGCAAACGGCTTGCAAAAGCCATGAAGGGAATGCCCAGCGAGGAAGAGCTTACCGCCTACCGCACTTGGCAGGCTGGACAGGCTGATGAAAAAACACGCTGGGACAAGCTGACCGGAGAGCGGGATACGCTGGCCGGGAAGCTGACCGCCGCAGAGGCGGAGCGGGACCAACTCAAGCGGGACCTGTATCTGGCCCAAAAGGGTCTGACCGGGGACGAGGCCGAGTTTATCGCCTTCAAGGCCGGGAAGATGGTGGACGGCAAAAAAACCTTCGAACAGGCCGTGGACGAGCTGACCGCTGAGAGAAAACAGACACAGACTACCTTTGACTGGACTGCCCCTGTTGGCGGCGGGCAGAAGAAGGAGTCCGACGTGATGAACGCCCTTATCCGTGGGGCGCTGAAATGAAAGGAGCATTAAATGGCTACCCCTATTATTGACCGTGAGAAACTTTCCGGCCTAATTCCAGAGCCGGTTACTCGGGAGATCATCCAGGGTGCTGTGATGGAGTCCGCTGTGCTGCGGATGGCCCGGCGGCTGCCCAACATGACCAGCAAAACCCAGACCCTCAATGTGTTGGACGCCCTGCCCACCGCCTACTTTGTCAACGGCGAGGTGACCAGCGACGCCGCCAATTCCAACGCATCCCTGAAACAGACCACTAACATGAAGTGGGACAAGAAGAAAATCTATGCCGAGGAGATCGCCGTCATTGTCCCAATCCCCGAGGCGGTTCTGGCCGATTCCGACTACGACATCTGGGGCGAGGTGCGGCCCCGCCTGACTGAGGCTTTTGGCAAGGTCATCGACGCCGCTATCCTGTACGGCACCAACAAGCCCACCTCCTGGCGGGACGGCCTGGTCCCCTCCGCAGAGACGGCCGGGACCGTCGTCGCCACTACCGGCGACATCTACCAGGACATCATGGGCGTGGGCGGCGTGATCGCTCAGGTCGAGGAGGGCGGCTATATCCCCAACGGCGTGATGTCCGCGGTACAGATGCGGGCCAAGCTGCGGGGCCTGGTGGACAAGAACGGCCAGCCCATTTTCAAGACCGATATGCAGGGCGATACCCGGTACGCGCTGGACGGTATGTCCATGTACTTCCCCGTGAACGGCGCTTACAACCCCGCCAAGTCCCTTGCCATCGTGGGCGACTGGAGTCAGCTGGTCTACGCCATCCGGCAGGACATGACCTTCAAGATCTTCGACAGCGGCGTGGTGCAGGACCCCTCCACCGGGACCATCCTGTATAACCTGATGCAGAACGACATGGTGGCCCTCCGCGCCGTCATGCGGCTGGGCTGGGAGATTCCCAACCCCATCAACGCTTACAACGTGGAGGATAGTCATGCCTTCCCCTTCGCTGTGTACGCTGAGGCCACCGGTACCATCAGCGACGTGAGCATTACCCCGGCATCTCCCTCTATTGCCAAGGGGGCCGGACAGCAGTTTTCCGCTACTGTGACTGGTACTGGCGGCCCGTACAGCACCGCCGTTGATTGGAGCGTGACCGGCACCTCCGCCCTGAAGGCGGGCACCAAGATCAGCGCCTCCGGTTATCTGACCACTGACGCAGCGGAGACAAATAGCTCCCTGACCGTGACCGCCAAGAGCAAGCAGGACACCGGAAAGACCAAGACCGCCACTGTCACTCTGACGGGGGGTTAATTGAGGCCGCTGTAATGTCCGCGTCAACGGTCTCTAAACCACGCAAGCGGACCACAAAGAGCTAGGAGGACTCCTGATGGCTTACGCAGATTATGAGTATTACAAAGACACATACCTGGGGACGGCCATCCAGGAGGCCGACTTTCCGTGCCTCGCCCTGCGTGCGAGCAGCTTTTTGGACTATTACACGCAGGGACGGGCGGGCCAAAATCAGGACCTGAACGCCGTGAAGATGGCCTGCTGTGCCGTTGCAGAGCAGTACCAGAGTATCGACCTTGCCCGGCAAGCGGCTCTGCATGCCCTCCAAAACTCCGCAAACGCTGGAGAGGCTGGGGAGCTGCAAAGCCAGAGCGTTGGAAGCTGGTCCAAGACATACCGGAGCGGAGGCGAGAGCGCACAGCAGGCCACGACAGCGGCACAGGCAGCACAAGCCTCTCTTGCATCTGTTGCAGCGCAGTATTTGTCCAGTACGGGCCTCCTGTATCGCGGAAGGAGGTGCGGCTGTGTTCCCCCATGTTGTGACGCTCTATAACGTGGTGACAGAAGAGGACCCTAGCACTTTTGAGGAAACAACTACAAATCATATTACCATTCTGCGAGGAGTTCTGCTGGATGCTGTCAAGGCTAAAAACGTTAACGAAAGCGGTTTGGTTGGAGCGGATGCAGTCAACCTCTATATTCCGACCAGCGTTGAAGCCTTAGACGGGATGACTGGTGAGCCAAAGCAGTATGCAGGGCCTATTGAATTTTGGCGGGCAGAGGACAAGAGCGGGCTTTGGACGCTTTCCACTGGAGAAAACACCTTCTTTGTAAAAGGAGAGGCCGTCCACCCTAATTGGTCTACTCAGAAGATCGATGCCGCATACGATGATGTCTACAATGTCAACACTGTGGATTTCAAGGACTTCGGTGGAGAGATGTCGCACTGGGAAGTTGGTGGGAACTGATGTTTAGCTTTGATGTCAGCTCCAATATCGTTCCAACTGTGACGGGGAATTTGGAAACAGCAAGCGAAAAGGCTATTTATGCGATGGCAGTCCAAGCGCAAAAGGATACATCTCCATACGTTCCGGCCTTAACGGGCAATCTCGACCGAAGAACAAAAGTAGAGGGATCCAGGATTATCTATCCCGGCCCACAATCTCGCTATTTATACTACGGCAAATTGATGATAGACCCGGCAACAGGCAGCAGTTATGCATCTTACGGAGCGACAAAAGTTCTCACCGACAAAGACCTGGTTTTCAACAAGGCAATGCACTCACAGGCGCAATCGCACTGGTTTGAGGCAAGCAAGGCGGAAAACAAGGACAAGTGGGAGCGAGTTTTTGGAAAGGCGGTGAAGCGATATCTTCGAGGATAAAAAGCAGAGGATTTTGGCATCTTCGGAGGAGGTTGACCGCATTTCACGCTCTATGCTGGTGTGGGCCAATACTTTTCCGGACAAGCCTGTGACAGTTATCAAGTATGAGTTCCTGGACATCGATGATGCCGCCGGAGATGATGCGGCCATGGCTCTGTCTACTATCCAAGGAACGTACATCACCCAGCAATATATCATCGGCGGGTATCAAGCAGAATACCAATTCAAAATCATCTACCGGATAAAGCCGGGAACCAGTAATGACAAACGGCTCCAAGCAGACGAAATACTGAACCATTTTGGTGATTGGGCAAGGACCCAGCATCCAGATTTGGGAGATGGCATTAACGCTCTAAGGGTTGAGCCGACCACACAATCCTCTAAGTTCGCGGCTTATGAGGACGGCTATGAGGACTATCAAATTTTAATGAGACTGGCCTATGAGGTCAATGTTTGAAAGGAGTGACCACTTTGGCAGATTTGGAGTTTAACACCACAGAAGGGCGCACGATTGCCCGTGAACTGCTGATTGCATATCTGAATACTGGAACACCGGAGGAACCTGTATGGTCCGCCATTGGAAAGCGCGTTGAGGAGTCCGATGAGGAAATGGACTGGTCCGAGGAGTCTATCAAGGACATTTTTGGGAACACCTGGACCACACTCACAAAGCCCGTCATCACACAGAGCTTCGACCCTATCCCTCTGGATGCAGGGGACGTAGCGGCGGTGAAACTGTGGAATTTGGCAATCAAGGACCAGGACGCACAGGCCCTGGCAAATCAAGATATGCTGATCGGCCACTACTACGCAACATCTGGCGAGTCCAATTTTGCGGAGCGGTACAGCGGCGCATCCGTGTCTGTAACGCGAATTGGTGGCGCTGGCGGCGGAAACCTGGAAATTTCTTGCGACATTACATACGGCGGCACCAGAACGCTTGGGACCGTCACCAATAGCGCAGGAACTGTAACCTTTAAAGCAGACGGAGCGGCCTAAAGACAAGAAAGGGCACAGTACAAAGGAATAGTGCTGTGCCCCCTTTTTGGAGGAATTATGCAGAAGATCACATTTGATACGGGCATTAAAACCTATCAGATCAATGAAAGCGGCGTTTTGCGGTTTAACCCATCTGACCCAAACCTGTACAAGCGATTCAAAGACCTGCGCATGGAAATTGAGCAAATCCAGAAGGATTATAACGAACGTTCAAAATCCGCGGAGACCGGAGAGGATGCCATTGACCTGCTGGCCGAGTATGACGCCCGCGTAAAAAAGTCTCTCTCCCATGTGTTCGGCGGGGAAAATGACTTTGACAGCATCCTGAGCGGTGCGAATGTAATGGCTGTTGCCAGTAACGGGGAGTTGGTCATTACAAATTTCTTGGATGCTATGTTCCCCGTCGTTGAAGACGGCGTTAAGACCTATGCAAAGATGGAGGCTCAGAAAGCCGTGCAGGAGGCAAGGAATAAATGAGATGGACACTCCCGGTCAATCTTGAAGTTGGTGGAAAAGAATATGCAATCAACGCCGATTACCGGGACATCCTGAACATCATTTCCAGACTTAATGGCGGCGAAAACGAGTTTGTAAAGGTCTATGTGTGCTTGGCCCTGTTTTATCCCCAATTTGAAGAAATGCCGGAAAGTAATTATCAAGAAGCGATTGAAAAGCTGCTTTGGTTTATCGCCTGCGGAGAAGAACAGGAGGATAAAAAACGGCCAAAACTGATCGACTGGGAGCAGGACTACCAAATGATCGCCGCCGACATCATCAAGGTGGCTGGGCATGATGTTAGATCGGACTCTTTCTGTCATTGGTGGACCTTTGTTTCTTACTTTATGGGCATTGGGGAAGGGCAGCTTTCCACCGTTGTTTCCATCCGTGACAAGCTCCGGAAACACAAAAAGCTCGAAAAGTGGGAAAAGGAATTTTACAACCAGAACCGCTCAAAAGTTGATCTAAAGCGGCATTACACGGAAGAAGAGGACGAACTTCTGAAAAAACTGCTAGGGAGGTGAGAACATGGCGGCAGCAGATGGCTCTATTATCATTGATGTTCGGGCAAACACACAACAGGCAACAAGTGCGATGACAAAGCTGGCAAAGTTGGCTGCAACGGCCTTTGCTGTTGATAAAATTATCGACTTTTCCAAACAGGCTATCCAGCTTGGAAGCGATGTTGCGGAAGTCCAGAATGTTGTCGACGTGGCCTTTGGCGATATGTCCAGCGCCGTTGACGAGTTTGCCCAAAACGCCATCACCAACTTCGGCATGAGCGAGCTTGCGGCCAAGCGTACCGCCTCTACATATATGGCAATGGCAAGCAATATGGGCTTGTCGCAAGCAGAGGCGGCAGAGATGTCCTTGACGCTCACCGGCCTTACAGGTGATGTGGCATCTTTCTACAACATCTCTCAGGAGCTGGCGGACATTAAGCTGAAATCCGTCTTTACGGGTGAAACGGAGACATTAAAAGACCTGGGCATCGTTATGACCCAAGCCAACCTAGAAGCGTTTGCGCTGTCTCAGGGCATCACCAAAAGTATTTCTGCTATGTCTCAGGCGGAACTGGTGACTCTGCGCTATAACTTTGTTTTAGATCAGCTGTCTTTGGCCTCCGGTGACTTTATTCGGACGCAAGACAGCTGGGCGAATCAGACCAGAATCCTTTCCATGCAGTGGGAGCAGTTCATGTCCATTGTCGGGCAGGCTCTGATTCAAGTGCTTTTGCCAGTGGTGCAGACTCTGAACCAGATTGTGTCTGCGCTAATCGATATGGCAAACGCTTTTAATGCAGCCATCACGGCTATCTTTGGCGGTGCCAATACGGAAATCACGCAGACGCAAGATAATGTGGGCGGTGTTTCCTCCGGAATTGGTGATGCAGTTGACAATCAGAACGCTTTGACCGATGCCACAAAAGAGACTAACAAGGCGCAGAAAAAGAGTATCGCTTCGTTTGATGAAATCAACAAGCTGACTGGAAATTCTGCAAGCGGCTCAGGTGGCGGAACGGGAGGGGCAGCTGGCGGCGGCCTTTCCAAATTTGAGACCATTACCTCTAATGATATCGTGGAGAGCGCTGCAGAAAGCAAAATCTTAAAGCTGATTGACCGCCTTAGAGATGCATTTAGCCCGCTGGAAGACTCTTTCAAAAAATCGTTCGCCTATATTTCTGAAGGAGTAGGAAAGCTGACTGACGTTTTCCGCGATATGTGGAATGACATCAAGTCTCTTGGGCCGCCTCTATATGATTGGTTCAACAATGAGTTTATGGACTTCTTGAACCAGTTTATTCTTACGGCTGGGAATGTTGTCGGAGGGCTTCTGGACTCTGCGGCAATGGTGCTTTCCGATATTTGGAACATCGTAATTTTCCCCACGCTGACAAAGTGGGCTGTTGATATTCTCCCTCTGCTTACTAACATTGCAACGCAGGTTTTGAGTGTTGGAGATGCGCTTTTTGAAAATGTCAAGGCCGTATTTGACATGATTTGGCAAGATGCGATTGCCCCGGCCATGCAGATCATTCAAGATATTTGGAACGATGTGTGGGACAGCATTATCAGATTCTGGAATACATGGGGCGCACCCATTTTCGACCAGATCAAACTCGCAATTAGTAACACAACGGCTACTTTCAAAAACATCTGGGACACCATTCTGAAACCAGTGCTGACTACTCTCGGCAACACCTTTACTGAGCTTTGGACTTTGCATTTGAAGCCGTTACTCGACAACTTCCTAAACTTTGTAGGGAAGTTGATTGAAGGGGCGCTCCGTATCTATAACGAGTTTATTTTGCCTCTTGTGGATTGGTTTGTGAATACCTTTGGGCCTCCGATTTCTGCGGCATTTCAGACCGTTATTGATATTTTTGGCCGAGTCGTTGGAACAATCGCGGACGGTGTAAGCCAAATTCTTCAATGGTTGACAAGCGTTATTGAGTTTGTTGTCAATGTCTTTACGATTGACTGGAACGAGGCATGGGACAGTATTTCGGAAGCGTTTTCTAATATTTGGAATGGATTTGTGCAGACAATCAAGGACGCGCTCAATATTGGAATCTCTCTTGTAAACAAGTTTATTGACTGGATCAACGAACATCTGGTTATTAGGATTCCGAAAGTCACGATTCCTTTCCTGGGAACGTTTGGCGGGCAAGAAATCCGCCCCTTTACAATCCCGAATATACCGTATCTTGCGCAAGGAGCGGTTATTCCGCCTAATCGGGAGTTCCTGGCAGTGCTGGGCGATCAGAAACAAGGGACGAACATTGAAGCGCCGCTTTCCACGATTGAAAAAGCAGTGGAAAATGTTTTGAACCGGCGAGGGTATGGCGGCCAGCAGACAGTGATCTTGCAGCTTGACCGTGAGCAGCTTGGCAAAGTGATCTATGAACTCAATAAAGCCGAGACACGGCGCATAGGGGTAAATCTGGCGGGGGTGTGAAATGAGCTACATCAAACTGAATGGAAAAGAGTTTGACGCGGATGTTGCCATCTCCGCATACAACCGAAATTTCAACGTTTTGGACGGAGAGAACGCAGGCCGTGTAATGACTGGCCGGATGGTGCGGGACATCATCGGAACGTATATCGGCCATCAGCTGACAGTGTTTCGCCGGGGTGACAACTACCAGGGCCTTGACGAGTTCTGGGACTACTTGGTGGAACATTCTGTTGATGATTCTGTACAGTTGGAAGCTGCGGATGGGCAGACAACTATTTCCTATGAGGCTTATTACACAAGTGCCTCGCAGGACATGGAAAAGGTCGAAAACGGTATCAACTATTGGGGCGAAATCGAAGTCAGTTTTGTCCCTATGGAAGCGCAGGTGACTCCGTGAGTGTTACTACCGTACTTTACAAGGACATCGCGCCGGGAGCGGACGAAGACGCTTCTGTCTCCACTACGGAGGCCATGTCGTTTTCTTCCCCGTCTAAACTCCCGTTCGGTATTACGCCGGAGCCGACGATCACTTGTGAGCCGAACCACTGGGGCTTGACTGGGGAATATGTTACCGTAGATACGCAGGAGGTTGCGTTCTGGTCTGCGGAAACGAGCGGAGATGACTGTGGTTTTACAAACAAGCCAGTCATCACGCTTGAAATGGACCAACAGTATTCCTCCGTTGGCATTACATTGGCGTTTGACACAGCATCCGGTGACTATTGCCCGTCTGTCAATATCAAGTGGTATCAGGGGGAGGCTCTCAAGGCGGACGTGGACTTCACGCCCAACACGGCAATGTATTTCTGTGGTCAGAAAGTGCAGAGCTATGACAAAGTGGTCATTACCCTGAACAGCACGAATTTGCCCAATCTCAGGGCAAAGCTGGAACATATTATTTTCGGCGTCTACCGCTATTTCGGAATGTCTGAGTTACGGTCCGCTTCCATCATCAACGAAATGAGTCTGATTTCTACAGAAATGCCCATTTCTACAATGAACTGGACGTTAGACAGCCGGGAAGACGTGGACTTTATGTTCCAGCTCAAACAGCCTGTAGAGGTCAGAAACGATGATAAACTGATCGGCGTGTACTACATCGACAGCCACACCAGACAGGCACAGAACCTTTATACAATCGACTGTCAAGACGCTTTTGGAGTTCTGGATGACAGCCCCTTCCCTGGCGGCGTGTACAATGCGAAATCTGCGAAATCTCTATTGGAAGAGATCGTGAATGGACAGTTTTCCATCGAGTATGACTCGGACGTAGAGGACACGGCTTTGACAGGAGTTATTACATCCGGAACTATCCGGACGGCTATACAGCAGGTGCTATTTGCGTGGGGCGTGTGCGCGTCAACTGATGGGCGGGACGGCATCCGAGTATTTAATTTGCCGGAGACTCTTAAAGCCATCACGGAGGATTATACGTTTACTGGGGTCACCGTGGACACCAGCGCACTTGTGACAGAGGTTAGAGTGACCGCCCATGTATATACTCAGACCGAAAACGGAGGCGTGGAGATCAACGGTGCCAAATACGACGATGCCAAAACAGTTTACACCATTACTAACCCGGATGTAATTGCCACCGATAAGCAAAATGTTATTGAGGTTGCGGACGCCACGCTGGTTTCGCCGGATATCGGGCAAGCAACGGCACAGAGGGTCTATGACTACTATGCAAAACGGATTACCACCAATGCGAAGATCGTTTGGACAGGAGAGCTATTAGGCGATTGCGTGACGCTTCCAACCGCATGGGGGACCACTAATGCCGGGAATCTCCGCCGCATGGAGGTTAAACTGTCAAACACCGTTGTGGCGACTGTGGCATCCCTTGGAGGCTGACATGAGTATTATCGACACGTTGATAACAGACCGCGCACAATCCGACATTACCCGCTGGCGTGCCCTACATGATAAAGGATGGGCCGGGATGACAGCCGACGAAAAAGCGGAATGGTCTGCCGGAGTGAAAGGGGCATACAACGCAACGGACCTGAACAGAGTTGGAGAAGCGATTGAATATATCGCTGATTTGTTCGGCGGGTTTGGATTTCCGATGGTGATTACTCCTAAGACTGACTGGACTATCAATGATATCCCGACTAGCCAGGATTTGGAGGGCTACCTTTCCAACGTGGCGGCAATCCGCTCCATGATGTCCAATATTCCCGTTTATCCCTCCGGTTGGCAGGCTCCGCCGGAAAGCCCTGAAACCATACAACATCTCACCTATGAGCAGGCAAATGACATCGAGCGGATATTGACCGATATCAATGATTTGTTGGTATGGGTCAGCAACAATCTTCTGTGGTTGCTCGCTGGTGACGTTTACGCTGGCGAATGGTAAGGAGGCAACATGCAAGACAGAATCCCTACTTATCCGGGGCGGGTTAAACTCACTCCTGTTTCCGGTCAAGAAGACACATACGACCTTGTAAGGGCAGACGAGCCGTCGCAGGTTGGAACGCCCCTCAGCACGGCTACACTGTTTAAGCCGGAGACGGAGGCAGTATTTTTTGGGAACGCGGCAAACCGCACCGTTAACGACGCCCTATATCTGATTGGCACCACCTTTACGGCAGCTCAAATCCAAGTAACCTACAACGGAGGTGGGAACTGATGGCGCAGACACTTGGCAGCGTGGCGGTGGAGAGCATCGTCAAGATCGACGAGAACGGGAGCCCGGTAAACTACATCGTGTTGCATATCGGGAACCCGGATGTAAGACTGTATGGTAGTACCTGTGACGGTGCGTGGTTGCTGCGGCAGGATTTTGTGGAGAACGTCCAGTGGAACAGCACCAATGCAAACACACTTGCAGGCTCCACAATTATGTCTACGATGGCTGGGTATCTGGGAAGGTATGAAAGCCACATCCAGTCTGCCATCAAGACAGTGAAAATCCCATACCATCCAGGAAATGGAGAACCGTCCTGGGGCATCAAAAGTGGAGAAAATGGTTTGGAGTGCAAGCTGTTTCCTCTCTGTGGATATGAGGTCGGCCTGTCTGACCCAAGCGGAATTATGCCTGCAGACGGCGCGAAGCTGGATTACTTCAAGAGTGGACTTGACACGGAAGCCAATAGCAAGCGGATTGCTAAACTGAATGGAGCCGCGGCTGCTTGGTGGCTTCGCTCTCCAGTTTCTTTGAGCACAGACGGAAAGTTTTACATCTTGCCCGATGGCAGCTTGGGCAGCACTACGGTAAACCCCTCTTATGGCGCCCTACCTGCCATGATTATGGACCCTACCATCCTGGTTTCGGACGATGGAACCGTTGGTGTTCCGGCGTCCCCCACTGCCCTGACTGTGCCGATTCAGGTCATGCAGGGGCGGCAGATCACAGTGAGCTGGTCTGCCGTAGATGGAGTAAGCAGCTACATCCTGGAGCGCAAGGCGGACACCGATGCTGACTGGGTGCAAGTGTATTCCGGAGCAAACACGAGCTTTGAGGAAACGGTGGGCACCTGGACGAGCGTTCAGTACCGCGTCAAATCTCTCGCAAACGGGAAATATGGCGATTATACAACGAGCACATCTGTTTCTGTAGTCCCTCTTTCTGCCCTGGTGATTTCCGGGTCTGACGGCAGTTTGGGCACTCTCACAAATGATGTGCAGTATTCGGTGTCCTCCAGTGGGACCAGCGTTTTAACAGTTACAGAGACCATCAACGGCGTCAACACTCGGACATACACGGCCACCAACGGAGCCGAAAACAAGATTTCGGTGGTGGACCTGCCCACGGGAACGGGCACCATCAAAATTACGGCTTCCACCAATCCCGGCAGCGGCGTGGTGAGCGTGACACGAGAGTGGACGTACACCAAGACGGCACCGACGTTTGCGAATGCGGGCAGCACGGCGCAGCTGCAGCAGAATGGGAAGAACATTTTCCCGCTGACACTGTTGGAGTGCGTGCGTGGGTTAGAAAATATAAACCCCACAAAATACGGACTAGGGAGCAACGCTGCTACCATCCCTGGGAACGATCTGAACAACGCCATATCAGGCGGATTCTATGCGTTCTCGTCAGCAGTGCAGAATATTCCCAGCTTTAAGAGCGGAAAAGTTCTGGTCATGCCGTATACAAGCCTGCAATATTACACGCAAATCGCATTTGCGGCCCTTACTTCCGAAATTGCTATGCGGTTCTGCAATGATGGCAACTGGGGCCCTTGGGAATACCTGAACCCGTTACTGTCTGTCGGAGTCGAGTACCGCACCGTGGAGCGGTACAACGGCAAGCCTGTGTATGTCAAAGCGATAAACTTTGGGGCATTGCCTAACAATGCTAATAAATCTGTGGAGCACGGCGTAGAAGATATGGGAATATGTTTTGAACTCTTTGGAAATTCTTCCCCAAACAGTGCTCCGTCGATTGGCGTAAATTTGATTGGAGATAGCAGGGTTACCGAAATTTACCGTGCCGGCAATGTCATCTATATTGGCTCTCATGTAGCTTTCCAAACGTCTAGTGCTATTGTTGTCATGAAGTACACCAAAACCACGGATTAAGGAGGGCACTATGAAGATCATCAAATACCAGCTGGCGACAGAGATCAACCACGGCACCCCCGAGGAGCCTGACATCGAGACGGTGCTCTCCGGTGTTACGATGCCCTACACGGAGGCGAATTACGCCATCGCCCAGGCTGAAGCCTATCAAGGGCAGATTACCGTAGAGGACGATGGACAGCCGGAGCCGGCACCGGCCCCGGAGTATGTGACCTATGCAGAACTTGCGAAAGCAATCAGAGAGGGCGTGAACGAAGTATGACAGACAAGCAGTTTGTACTTACCACCATGCGGGATACCGGGCTTGCGAGGGCACAGACCCTCCAGGCCCAAGCCCCGGACATGACGGGGACGGAGCTGTATGCCTCCGAGGACTACATCCCCAGCTTTACGGCGGCCTGTGAGGCCATGAACATGCTGGAACGCAAAGCGGGCTTTGTCTGCCGGTCCACGGCGGGACGTGTGGTGCGTCTCCTCCAACCCTATGACAGCACCATCTACAACACCCAGGAGCCGGAGGAGCTGGAGGCCCAGTGGGGCTTTGTATGGTCCACAGACCCGGCCAAGGCCCTGCCGTTTATCGCCGTCTCCACTTCGCCGTATATGACCGGGGATTGCTGCACCTATGAGGGCCACGTCTGGCGCTCCGGGCAGGACTTCAATGTGTGGGAACCTGGAAGCGTGGGCGTGAAGTGGGAGGATTTGGGGGAGGTGTCCAATGGCTGACGAGAAGTGCGTTAGAGACCCCCGGCATGACTGCTTTGGCCTGGAAGCAGCAGCCCGTCTGGAGGGGCGTATCAAGGCTCTGGAGGACTGGCAGCAGGACTCCAAGAAGTTCCATAATTCGTTCTATGACTGGCAGCGGGAACAGATTGCCCGAGACGCCAAGCTGGACGAGCAGCTTTCCAACATGGATAAAAACATCGAAAAGCTTCTGGCAAAGCAGGAGGAACAGGCGGCAAAACCAGGGCGCCGCTGGGAGGCCATCGTGGACAAGTCCGTGTGGGCGGTGCTGGCGGCTGTGATTGCCTTTGTCCTGGCTCGTATCGGATTATAAGAAAGCGACGCCCCCGAAGGAGCGCCGCAAGCCCGTAGTATTCGTTGTCTCCGTCCATTGCGACTTAACGCGGAGGGAGCGCTATCAAAACAGCACACGTCTGCACAACGGGCAATAACATCTTACATCATTAGAAACCGGCGGTCAAGCCGGATATTTGAAAGGAGCTACCAATCATGAACAAGACCATCAATAACATCATCAATGACTTCAAGAGCGGCAAGATTACTGCGGAGGATGCCAACAAGCTGCTGGTTGAGGCTGGCGCCGGATTCTCCCTGAACCCCGAAAAGAACCCCGATGGCGGATGGACCGAGGCAGAGATGACGGAGGGATTCCTTCCCGGCGAGGAAAAGGAGCCTCTTCCGGACAAAGTAGACATGGGCCGAAATCAGGCGCTTGCCGGACAAGTGGTTCGCCAGAATACCAAGCGCGGAAAGTTTGATGTGACCTATGATGCAGACGGTTATGCCGTCAAGGCCATCCGAGTGTAATCGGGAGGTCTGATATGGACATTTCCTCTCTTGGCATCACCGGAGTGGCGGCTATCACCGTCATCTGCCTGCTGATTGGGCAGGGCGTGAAAGCGTCCTCTCTGGACAGCAAGTTCATCCCTATCATTTGCGGTGTCTGCGGTGCTGTGCTGGGTGTGGTAGGTATGTTCCTTATGCCGGACTTCCCGGCCACGGACTACATCACTGCGGCGGCTGTGGGCATTGTGAGCGGCCTGGCTGCTACCGGAGCCAACCAGGTAATCAAGCAGCTGGGAAGTGACAGTAAATGAGCTACACGCTGAAGGAACAGCTGGCGAACCCCGGGAACTATGGCGGTTCCCGGAACGCCAGCCAAATCCGGTATCTGGTGTACCACTACACGGGGAATGACGGGGACAAAGCTGCTAACAATGCAAATTATTTCAAAAATAACATTGTAAAAGCTTCTGCTCATTATTTTGTTGATGATGCTTTTGTTTATCTTTCTGTTCCAGAAAACAGGATTGCTTATGCTGTTGGTGGTAGTAAGTACGCCAATGCTAGCAAAACTGGTGGCGGCACCATGTACGGCGTCATTACCAACACCAACTCCATCAGCATTGAGATGTGCGACACCATCTGGAACGGTGTTTATCAGGCCAGCGAAGCAACCCTTGCCAACGCTGCCGCCCTGGGCCGGGCACTGATGGAAAAGTACGGCATCCCCATTGAGAACGTGTATCGTCACTTTGATGTGACCGGGAAGCATTGCCCGAGCTATCTCGTCGATGCCGGGAAGTGGGCGGAGTTCAAAGAGAGATTGGAGGAGCCTATGGACATTGAGCAATTGACAGAGGAGCAGCTTCTGCGGCTGGCGGAGCGGATGCAGGCGGCCCTGGGAAAGTGCCCTCTCGGAAGCACCCTGGCGTTGGAACTGGAGGAGGCAAAGGCTCTGGGGATTACGGACGGAAGCAGCCCCAACGCCTTCTGCACCCGTGCCCAGGCAGCGGTGATGGTGAAGAGGGCGAAATAGGAAAAGACTGCGGAGCGGATGAAATGACAGAAAGGACGTGAAACTGTGGCAACTGCCCGTGTCAGATTACCGGATAGCCTGGATGGCCTTATGCGCTCCCAAATGGAGACGGCCATCCGGGAAGCTAATCTTGGGAACGACGATACGGACATTGCCCGGCGCTACCTGATCGACCAAGTCCCGCAAATCGATATTGCAGCGGAGTTCGGCTGGGAGCGGTCTACCATCTCTCACCGAGTCAAACGGATTCTTCACAAAGTTGAAAGCACAGCTCAAAAACTACATTTCACATAACTTCACCTAAACCCCGCTTGGGCACCACCCAGGCGGGGTCTTTTTTTGCGAAAATATCATCAGGAGGACGTAAGGGACAAGGGCTGGTACACGTCGCCGCCCTCCTTGCGGCCTCCTGATTTTTTATATAAGGACGTGTTGATTTTGATTTTGAACGGTTCTGAATTGATTGCCCGTCTGGTGGCCTGCGGCTTTACGGAGTCCGCAGCAAGAGACACCTGCGAGAAGTATGCGGCGGAGGGAGACTTCTCCGGCCTTGAAGGGTTTATCCGGCAGAACGAGCTTTTTTATGATGACAGGAAACAGTACGTTTGAATATTACAACGCCAATAGAGACGGAAAGAACGTGGGCGATTGCACCGTCAGAGCAATTTCCGTTGCCCTGGATCAGGATTGGGACACCACCTATTGGGGCTTGTGCTGGGAGGGTTACCTTGCCGCAGATATGCCGTCAGGCAATCCGGTTTGGGGCAAATATCTCCGCCGTAAAGGCTGGCGGCGCTATCTGCCGGAGTACGAGGATATGACTGTACAGGAGTTCGCTCATGAGCATCCCTATGGCGTCTATCTGCTGGCCTTGGACACTCACATCGTCTGCGTCTTTGACGGGCGCATCGTAGACACTTGGAACAGCGGCGGAAAGACCGTGCTGTATTACTGGATGGAGGATTGAATATGCCGTATCAATATATGCCCGGCTATCAGCCGTATTATCAGCCGCCCATGGCGGACCAGCTGACGCAGCTGCGGCAGTCCTATCAGCCCATGCAGCAGCCGCAGCAAGCCCCGGCATCTCCGTCTATTGTGTGGGTGCAGAGCGAGATGGAGGCGGCTAATTATCTAGTCGCTCCAAACTCCGCCGTTACGTTATGGGACAGCAACTCTCCAGTGGTCTATCTCAAACAGGCGGACGCAAGCGGCAAGCCCAGCATGAAGATATATGACCTCGTAGAGCGCAATCAGAGGCTCGTACAGGCCCCACAGGCTCCGGCGGTAGAGTATGCGCCCCTGTCTCGTCTGGAGGCCCTGGAGGCCCGCCTGGATGCGCTGGCGGCAAAAGATAAGGAGGATACGGAATGAATCCCTTTTTCCAGGCGATGGGCGGCAACAGACAGCCCAACATGATGCAGCAGTTTCAGCAGTTCATGAACCAGATGAAGGGGAAGGACCCTAACGCCATGATACAAGAAATGGTATCCTCTGGCCGCATTTCTCAAGATCAGCTCAACCAAGTCCAAAAGCAGGCCCAGCAGATGCAGGGCATGTTTGAGGGGATGCGGGGGATGTTTGGGAAGTAAGTCTAAACTACTCTCTAAAGCTATAAAGTAAGTTTAGAGTTCAGAATCTAAATAAAAAAGTTAAGAAAACGCTTTCCCTTCTTCAAATCGCAAGAGAAATATGCCAACTATAGTTGCAATCTTTTGTGACTTAGTTTCAATTTGGTTTTAATCTAGTCTCAAAATCCCGGCCGGGTTTTGAAAATAAATCTACAAAGGAGATAACACAATGAGTCTTTCTTCTGACGGCGCTGTGATGACCATGCCCGTGACTCCTGCCTATCAGGGCGGAAACGGCGGTTTCGGCGGTTGGGGCGGCGATTGGGCCTCCTGGATTATCCTGTTCCTGATCTTCGGTATGTTCGGCTGGGGCGGCTATGGCGGCGGCTGGGGTGGTAACTCCGGCAATGGCCTGGGTTCTCCCTCTGGTCAGGGCTGGGCCACCAGGGCCGACATCAACGAGGGCTTCGCCCTGAACGGCCTCCAGAACGGCCAGACCTCCATCCGGGATGCCGTGAGCAACGGCTTCCATGGCGTGGATACCGCTGTGTGCAACCTGGGCTATCAGACGCAGGCGGGCTTTAACGCCCTCGGCGCCCAGCTGGCGCAGTGCTGCTGCGATACTCAGCGGAGCATTGACGGTGTCCGCTATGACATGGCTACTCAGGCTTGCGATACCCGCAACACCATCCAGTCCAGCACCCGCGACATCATCGACAACGCCAATGCCAACAGCCGCGCGATCCTGGACTTCCTGACCCAGGACAAGATCGCTACTCTGACGGCTGAAAACCAGAGCCTGAAGTTCCAGGCTTCTCAGGCGGCGCAGAACGCTTTCTTCAGCGCCAATCAGGAGGCCCAGACCGCTGAACTGATTCGCCGAATCAATCCCATGCCTGTCCCGGCCTATCAGGTGCCCAATCCTTATGCCGGATGTGGGTGCAATCCCTGCGGCTGCGGCTGCTAAAACCCAATACATCAACTTGTAAGAAAGGCTTACATGTTCGGCCCCGTGCCGATTTTGAACCATGCGGCGGGGGCAATAGCCTCCGCCGACTTTTTTGAAAGGAATGAAGTTTATGGCTGAATACAGCAACAGCGCAATCGTAACCGTTGCCGCTGGTCAGAACGTGCCTTTTACCGAAGAGGCTAATACGAGCAAGCCCTGCATTGTGCATCGGGAAGGCGCTGGGCTGGTGACTCTTCGCGGGCTCACGAACCAGTGCCGCGCGAAATTCAAAGTCTCCTTTGGAGCGAACATTGCTATCCCCACTGGTGGGACCGTGGAGGCCATCACGGCAGCGATCTCCATCAATGGTGAGGCGCTGAACGCTTCCACCGCTACCGTCACCCCGGCTGCCGCAGAGGACTTCTTCAATATTTATGTTTCCGCTGTGGTGGATGTCCCCCGTGGCTGCTGTGTCACCGTCGCCGCAAAGAACACCAGTACGCAGCCCATCCTCGTTGCCAACAGTAATTTTATTGTTGAGCGCATCGCGTGAAAGGAGAACCGATATGGAATATCTGTATGACCTGAAAGAAAAGCTCTGCAAGGAGCTGGAGGAATATGCCCAGAAAAGCAACATGAACGCCGGGGACCTGGAGATGGTCCACAAGCTGACGGATACCATCAAGAACGTGGACAAGATCGTGATGCTGGAGGAGGGCGGTTACAGTCAGGCAGCCGACATGGACTCTCCTTCCAGCTATGCCAGAGGCTCCAGCTATGCCAACCGCGGCAAGCACTATGTCCGGGGCCATTACAGCCGGGACGGCAGCTACTCCCGTGACGGGCGCGGCGGATACAGCCGCGATGGTCGTATGTATTCTCGCACCGATGCAAAGGAATACATGATGGGACAGATCGAGGACATGATGGATGGCGCAAATGACCGCGAGAAAGATATCCTCCGGCGTGCCATGCAGCAGCTAGAACAAATCTGACCGAAAGGGGGGTGCCCCCTATGCTAGACCCCAAAGAGATCGACATTGAGATTGCGCGTCTCGAATATGGAGAAAGCAGCTATCCCGCATACGCTAAATTAGCAACCTTGTACACCATCAAGAACCAGATGCAGAAGCAAGAACCGGAAATGCAAAGTCATACCTATGAGCAAGCCTATTCTGCGGCTCCGGCTGAAATACCTGTAGAGGTCGGGAGATACGGAGACAGCGAATTTCTCCGCGAGGTTGAAGGGAGAAACGAGGAGCAGGTATGGGGCATCATGGATGACTTGATGGATACGCTCCAGGTTGCTAATCCGAGAGTATATAATGGGGTAATGCGGAAGATTAGAGGATTGTAATGTTACTTACGCGTTACTAACAAACATAAAATCTTTTGAATAAAGAGAAACCCTAGAACCTTTGCGGCTCTAGGGTTTTCTTTGGTGGAGACTACTGGACTCGAACCAGTGACCTCCTGCGCGTGAGATATAGTATTATACTTTCTCAAAACATTGTAGAAGGGTCAAACCGAGTAATTTCAAGGAAAATTGAAACTTCAATCGAGGAAAAATCTCAAAAACTTTTTTAGGTTACTAACAAATTTCTAACAATTCTCGACTGCCTGTATCAATTCATCTGCGTCTGTATGCACATAGATATTTGCTGTGGTACTGTAATCCGCATGGCCCAGGATTTTTTGCAAGGTCTCCGGAGCCATTCCCTGTTTTCTTGCCCAGCTGGCATAGGTGTGCCGGGTGCAATGCGGGTTTTTCTGCGGAATGCCCAGTTTCTTCAACAGAGGGTAGTAATCCCGTTTGCGGTAGTTTTCCGGGCGGCGCTGGCCGGTATATCCAGACAGGAGTAGTGGCCCGGTTGCCTGTTGGGCGAAATAGGCAAAATAGCCGCGCCCTTCTAGACGGATAGGAATGATGCGATTGCGTCCGGCCTCTGTTTTTTCTCCGCCTATAACATAGGCACCGTGGTAGTCCGCAAGAGGCAGTGAGAACAACTCCCCAATACGCATACCTGTATAAATCAGCATAAGAACGATTTTTGCCGTTTCGCTGTTATCAGCTTCCAGTTTTGCGATTTCTTGGTCTGTAAAGATGTCTTTTTCTTTTTTGACGTTTTCCGGGAGCCGGACGAATTTGGCAAAGTTGGTGGTGCAGATTTCCTCCCGGATGGCCCATTGTGACATCTGCGTAATCAACTGCTTGTACTTTGACACGGTGGAGTGCGATTTCTGCATGTGTGGGTCTAGGGCCAACTGAAAATCTGCTGTGCGGAGGTCCCTGAATTTCTTCTCGTGGAGCGGGGTAAACACAGCAAAGGCCCGATTGTATCCCTCAATTCCTTTTTCGCCGATCTCCTGATAATGCTCAGCTTTCCACACCTCAAATACCTCGGCAAATGTCATGTTGTACCGCTCAGACAAGTCCCGACCAGACAGTTTTTCCAGAGCCTCTGTAGCGTCTGTTTTGCGCTCATAATACCCGATGATTACTTTATTTTTGGCAGCTACCCAAGGACGGCGCCGCCGGCCGGACAGCTTATAAACTGTTCCGGTGCCATTCGCACGTTTCAAGGCCTTCCGTGGGGGAGTGCCAGTCTGTTTCTTTCCGCAGGCAGGACAGTATGTCGCCCCTTTAGGCAACTCCGCTTTGCAACGTATACAGTTCAAAAAGACACCCCCTTATAAGTACGCCGCCAGGGGAGACCTGACGGCGGGTTTTATACATAATACGGATTTGGCTTCATTAAAATCGCAATCAAATCAATAATCCATCCCACAAAAAACAAACCAGCAGTGAAGATATAGATGACTCCCATAAGTATTTTCCCTTCATAGAACTTGTGAGCGCCGACAAGTCCAAGGAAAAGACAGAGGACGAAAGCTACCCATTTGTTTTTTTCTTTCCCTCTGTTCTCCATTTTAACATCAACGGTGTTTGTGTTGGTGTTGTTGATCACGACCGGCTGCTGGCTTGACTTCAAATCTTCAACTTGCTTTCCGCAAATCGGGCATACGATGCAATCTTGATCTATCTGCTGGCCGCAATGCTTGCAAAATTTTTTCCCTGGTTGCAAAATTTCATTTCCCATTTTATCATCTCTCTAAAAAATATTTTTTGTTGCACGCTTCCGTGCAATTTCGACACAACGTTAAGCATATATTGTAAACAAAAAGGAGGAATGTCAGATGAACCTTGAAAAAGACCTGATCCAGATTATCAGCAAAAGCACAAACAAAGAGGCCGCTATTCTGACTGCGATGGAAGTAATCCACGCTGAACTAGAACGGCTTTTATCTGAGCCAGAATTCCCGCTTTCAGATCATCAGGCAACAAGCGGAAAATCTGAATAAGTTCTTCTTCCATCCCGTCTACCTTTTTGGTGGGCGGGATTTCTTTTTGCTCTATTGTCGTTTCTTGGCCCACTAATTCTTCATAGGTCATTTTGAGGGCGGATGCCGCTGCCATAAGCTTTCTTCTGCTTGGCTGGAATGTGTTCGTATTCCATTGAGAATAAGTTGCAGACGAAATTCCAGACTTTTCATAAAATTCTGTTTTAGACATACCTAGTTCTATTCGTCTAAGCTCTATTCTTTTGAGAATTGTAGAAACATCCATAAAATACCCCTATTTTTGTGCAAAACATAAAAAACAAGAAAATACTAAGTCTAAGCTTGACTTTGCATAAAAACGAGAGTATACTAAGTTTAGCTTTAAGGGCAATGCAAAACCAAGCCCACAATTTAGCGGACTTCTAAATTTATTATATTAGGTGGTACTTCTATATTAAGTTAAGTTTGCTAAATTGTCAAGTAAAACTTAGTGTTTGGAGGTGAAATAGGTGGGTTTTAGAAACGCTAGGGTTAAAGCCAGTCTATCAGTTGCGCAAGTTATGAAAGCTTTGTCCGTTTCAGACGCGGCTATTTATCAGTGGGAGACAGGTGAAACTACACCAAATGCAAAGAGACTCCCTGAAATCGCAAAGCTCTACGGCGTCACCATAGACGAGCTTCTTTCGGATCAGGGCGAAGGGTGAGGGGAGGTGAGAGAGATGGACAATCAGCAGATATTAGAGACGCTCGAAAAGCAGCTGCAACTACTTTCCGAGCGTTCCAAGAAGTGCATATCAGATAGCGACTTGGTAGCACTTTCTAATGCAATGCTTAGCATTAGTCAGTTGCTTTTAAATCCTTGAACCATCCAGATTTAGCTTTAATTCGGTGGTCTTTAAGGATTTCATAGTACGCTTCTTGATACATAGTATGAATTTCTGACGGTGTTTTTTCTCTAAGGTCTTGATTTTGCAGATAAAGCATCGCAAGTGCCTCTGCATAGCTATCAGGAAACGTCTTGAGAGTTTCATTAGACATAAGGCTCACCCCCTTTCTCCCCTCATCCTATCACATTCAGGGAGAAAGGACAATAAAGATGCCCCCGCCAGTGCTAGCGACACCGACGAGGGCTGCGGAGACCTATTGAGTACACCAACAGGCCCGCGAGGTTATTATACACGCCTCCGGGTCAAATGACAAGGAGGTTTTTATGAACGAAAAAGACAGCATCAAAGACCTGGAGTCCCAGGCGCGCAACACCAAACACCTGATGGACAAGTTAAACCGGGCGGCGTACGGCATGACTTTTGACGAGGCAATCCGGCTGGGTAAAGAGAATCCCCCGCCGTGCTGCGAACACGACGAGGGCAAGGATTGAGCGAGTACAAACAATCCCTTTGGATACAGTATATCGCCTCCAGAGGGAGAAATCAAGGAGGTTTTTATGATTGAAGCATTGACAGCAGCTGAAGCAACAGAAGTCCTTCGCAATGCGGGGCTGCGTATTACTCCTGAGACTATCCGGGAGGGCATCCAAAAGAAAGTTTTCCCGTTCGGAGACTGCGTAATGGCCGAGGACGGCAAGAAAGTCAAATGGTGTTATATCTATAAGGCTTTGCTGGATCGCTGGATCGCCGAAAGAACGGTGAGCGCATGAGCATTGAAATGGGTATAGGGACGGTAATCACAATCATCGGCACAGTCAAGGTTGCCGGATGGTTCATGCGCTTCCTTTCCTGGATGGAGGCGAGCGGTGAAAGTCGGAGACCTACAAGGAGGAATAACGCATGGATAAACAAGAATTGAAGGCCATTTTGGGCAAGCACTTGAAATGGCTACGAGGCGAAGATGGCGGAGAACGGGCCAACCTGTTCGGGGCCAACCTGTCCAGGGCCAACCTGTCCAGGGCCAACCTGTTCGGGGCCGACCTGTCCGGGGCCGACCTGTCCGGGGCCAACCTGTTCGGGGCCAACCTGTCCAGGGCCAACCTGTCCGGGGCCAACCTGTCCGGGGCCAACCTGTCCAGGGCCAACCTGTTCGGGGCCAACCTGTCCGGGGCCAACCTGTTCGGGGCCGACCTGTCCGGGGCCGACCTGTCCGGGGCCAACCTGTTCGGGGCCAACCTGTCCAGGGCCAACCTGTTCGGGGCCAACCTGTTCGGGGCCAACCTGTTCGGGGCCAACCT
>OLNP01000492.1_pt1 | contig 41832 bp, 20 predicted proteins | sample 1671951 | NCBI WGS metagenome assembly OLNP01 (sample SAMEA3136629, study PRJEB25190) | human gut metagenome | biome: human gut; feature: human-associated habitat; material: faeces | place: Austria | collected 2013
ATAGCGAATATTTGATGATTGAAAAACCATGCTGCGGGCCCATGTGCCGGGGAAAGCCCAACGGCAGATGTTGATTTCCACGTCGCCACAGCCCACACTCTTGAAGGCCTCGCTTATCTCGGTGTATCGGCGGCGCTCGTCGAGGTTGAGCTCTGTGCCCGCCCCGCAATAGTCTATCTTGATGAAGTCGAAGCCCCAGTCGTTGAAATAAAGCTCGGCATCCTGCCGCTCATGGCCGTACAGGCCGGCCCAGAACCCGTTCTCATCGTTGTCGTAACGCGAGCCGCATGTGTGGCTGCCTGCATCGGAATATATTCCGGCCTTGAAGCCAAGCGAGTGGATGTAGTCGGCCACGGGCCGCAAGCCGCGCGGGAAACGCTGCGGATGGGCATGCATGAGGCCTGTGCTGTCGCGATAGCCGAAAAAGCCGTCGTCGATGTTTATGTAACGATAGCCTGCCGCCTTGAGGCCCTTGGCCACCATGGCGTCGGCCTGGCGCATGATGAGCGTGTCGCTGATGTTTACATGATAGGTGTTCCAGGAACTCCAGCCCATCACTGGCGGGTCTGCGGCAGCAGACTCTTCTGCTGACGGCGAGGCCACTGCACGGACTGTTGGCGGGGCTGCCATGCAGGCAAAGGCATTATGCAGGCAAGCCAGGGCCAATGCACAGCCATAAAGGGATAAACGGTTGAAATATGTCATCATTATATGTATTGATTGTTTCTCTGACGCCAATGCCGGCCTGCGGGCCGCTGCCATGGCACTGCGGCAGCCTCTGCCGGCTTTCGTGCGCAAAGTTAAGCATCGGCAACGACAATGGCATTGTCTTTTCGTACGAAAAATATGAAATACGTACGAAAACGTCCCGCGTGACGGCGGTGTAACAAATGAACAAACAAAATGGCCGCATGCGCGCCCGTGCGTGCATGCGGCCATTGCATGTGAAAAAACTCAATTTATGGCATTACTTCATCGGAAGATACCAATTCTGCTCGTCTTCAAGATTCTTGACCGGATTCTTGAACGCCAGCTTGCGGGCAAGCCAACGGCCTCCGAAGTTGGTGCCGTAGCCGGCAGGGCTCGACTCGTTCTTATGGCGGGCCAGGCGCATGAGGTCGGCATAGCGGCAGCCTTCGAAAGCAAACTCCATGGCGTACTCGTCGCACAGCAAGTCTTCTACAGCATTGACGATAACGGCGAGAGAGTCTTCGCTGCCGGCAGAGGTCACTTCAAACATGCTCTCTATCTCGTCGAGCTTGCGCAAAACCTCGGTGTCCATCTGATAGAGCGAGTAAACGCCGTCGATGCCGCTGGCGTCGCTGCAACCATGGCGATGGATGCCGTAGTTGCGCGCCCCACCCGTGCCGCTGAAGATAGAGGCACCCTCGCCTATCAGGAACGGATAGCGACCGGTGAGCAACTCCTTGGTGCCATCGGTGATGTAGGTCGTATCCGCGAGCAGGTTGGTGGTAAGGCCGTCTTTCAAGATGGCGAAAGCTGCGTCGGGATAACCCATGCGGTTGAACGCCTCGGCCAGATGCAGCCACACGGTGGAAGAACGGTAGAGAATGATCTGCGGTGCATAAGTGAACAGCCTTTGATACTCCATGGTGTCGACGCCGCCCACATTGCTGCGCTGAACCACACGAGCCTTTGCACGCTGGTCGCCAATGCTGAGCGCGCCCTTCTCGTTCTCATGGCCGGCAAACCTCGACGTGTAGTAATAAAGAGAGTTGTTGGCCAGCGACTTGTAGGCAGAGGACGGCACTATCTGCTGCTCGTCCATGAACTTGGCCTGATACTTCTCGTCCGTAGTGGCATCTTCGTCGCCGGAAGTTAGGTAATAGTCAAAACCGAACAACTTGGGTATCTCCGACGTAACTCCCTTAAACTTGTTCAGCGCCATGGGGAGATAAGTGATGCGACCGTCGAGTGACGTTGATGTAGATATGAGAGAAAAGTTATTAGAGAACCATTGGCCGGAAGACTCTGGCAGGAAGTCGTTGGGCAAATTGAGATCCCACATATTCGACAATTCAACAGGAGAACGCTGGTCGCTGGCCACCATCTTATACTTAAGCAGGTACTTGAAGTAATAGTCGGCAGCCTCGGCATAGCGCCCGGCCTCAAGATAGAGCTCGCCAAGGATAACGTCGACGGGGATGCACATTGAGCGAATGTAATCGCTGCCAATGACACCATTGCCGTAGGGCAGGTCGAGCCCACTGTAACGCCTCAACGCGGTGTTGCCCTCGTCGGCCAGGCGTGCAACAATCTCCTTGATGCCAAGCTCCTCAGACTTGTCGTTCTCGATGTCGCTCAAAGAGGTGAGCGGCTTGGTCACGAACTTCACCTTGCCGTAATTGCGGGCAAGCTGCAAGTAAGCCCACGCACGGAAAGCCAGCACGGTGGCATACTCCGACTGTGTGACATTGTATGTACCGTCATACAAGGTGGTGTCGCGATTGGCAATGTAGTAGTTGCAGTTGTTGATGATGCGGTAGTAAACGTAAGCGCTGTCGTACTTGTTGGAAGCCGTGGCGCTGAAGTTTGCCATTTCACGCAAGTTGAGGTCTGAATGCACGGTGACGTCGACCAGGTCGCCACGCATCTCATTCTGAATGTAGTAGGCGTCGGCAGCCTGCTGCACTGCCTGCATTATGCCCAGCACGTAGAACAAGGAGTCGGAGGCCTGCCCGATGGAGGGCAGCTCAACCTCGCGGCTTGTCTCAACGTCGAGCATATCGCTACATGACGACACAAAGAGCGTCATCATACAGATAACTGAAAATATTATCTTCTTCATGATTTCGTTTTCTTATAGATTTATCTTCACTCCAAAAGTAAATGCACGGCTTTGGGCAAGGTTGCCACAATCTATGCCCTGGTACAACGAACCGCGGCCAATGCTGAACTCGGGGTCGTTGCCAAGATAATTGGTAAGAGTAAACAGATTGACTGCCTCTGCCCACACAGCAAGACCCTGCAGCCAGCTGAAGTTGACAGGAACGCGGTATGTCAGCTTGAGGGTCTTCAGGCGCAGATAGCTTCCGTCTTCAATCCAACGGTCGCTGAAGCGGCTGTTGCCCATCGGGTCGCCATAGGCTATGCGCGGAATGTCGGTCACCTGGCCTTCATAGTGCCAGCGGTCGGTCATTGCCACCTGCTGATTGTAGAAGTTGCTGCCCGAGTTGAGTATCATGCGCTGGTAGTTGAACACGTCGTTGCCGAGGCTGTAGTTGAAGTTGAGGCTGAGCGTGAAGTTCTTCCAGTTGACAGAAGCAAAGATGTTGCCGTAGATGTCGGGATTCGGGTCGCCGATGACCGTACGGTCGCTCTCGTCAATCTTGCCATCATCGTTGCGGTCGACGAAGTGGATGTCGCCAGCCTGGAAATACATTTCCTTGCCGGTGTTGTCGAGCATGTAGAGATACTCATGGCCACCGTCCTGCTTTGCTGCTGCGCGTGCGGCTGCATCGTCGGCAAACACACCGGCTGTCTCGTAGCCGTAGAACAGGGCCACAGGGTTGCCCACAGAGGTGAGGATGTTGTCTTCGCCATATATAGAAGAGAGGTAATCGCCATCAGGCAACGACTTGACCTCGTTCTTGTAGTGGCCCACAGTGGCGCCAATCTCGACATCCCAGTCCTTTGCCACGACGGGCTTGCCGGAAAGCATGACCTCGAAACCGGTGTTTTGAATCTCGCCACTGTTGGTCCAGTAGTTGTTCTGGCCGGCAATCGGGTCGGTGAAGGTCTTCAGAGTGAGCAGGTCGCTCGTCTTGTTGATATAGTAATCAAAGCTCAATGCGACACGGTTGTGCAGCAAGTTGGTCTGCAAGCCCACGTTGAACTTCTTCATCGTCTCGCTCTTTATCTTGTCGTTACCGATGTTCTTGAGCTGCAAGCCGGCCTGGTTGTCGTACTTCACCATGGCGTAAACGGTGCGCACGGCATTGCTGGCAATGTCGTCGTTGCCGCTGATGTCGTAGCCAACATTGAGGCGCAGATAGTCAACTCCGGCATTCTTCGGGAACCACTTCTCGTTGGTAACCACCCATCCGGCCTGTACACTGGGGTAAACCTGCCACTGCACACCGAACATGCTGAGCCCGTCGCTGTTGTCGCCGAAACGGCTGTTGGCCTCGCCAAGGAGCGACAGTGTGAGGAAATAACGGTTCTGGTAGTTATAGTCTACGTTGCCGTACCACTGTATCTGCTTCCATACATCATTGGCACCGAAGGCCGAGATGATGTTGTTGGTGTTGGCAGAAATCTGCGGGTTCTTGTCGTCCTGGCGCGTTGTGTACTGGGTTGAGATACCGTCGCCGTCGTACGAGAAGTAATTGTAACGGAAACCAACGAAAGCGCTCAGCGAGTGGGCACCGAAGATGTGAGAGTAGCTTACTCGCGTGTTGCTGAGGATGTTGTTCTCCTTGGCATAATATGTAGAGAACTGGTTGTAAACCAAGCCTACATCGGGTATGTTGAACCCGGCCACACCCGTGTTAGGACGGTAGTAGCGCTGCGAGTTGCGGTTGAGGGTATAGCTGAACGCTGTGGTAATGCGCCAGTCGTTGCCCAACTTAAGCGTAGGCTCCAACATTGCCTGGAAGTAGGTGTTCTCAAGGAAGTTCTTGTTGTCGCCGTGAGCCTGCGCCAGAATGGCCACAGGGTTTGAAAGCGAATGCTCCGTGCCGACAGCGTCAAACAAGTCGTCGGCCTCGCTGAGCAGGTTGGAGAATCCTCCCAGGTACTGGTTGTACTGGTAAGGTGCAACCAGCGGCGACTTAATCTGAGCGAGGAATGTGGGCGATGTCGGTGTTGCGGCATCGAAGTCTTCCTGCACGCCGTCGTCTTTCAGGTCGTTCTGCATTCGCGAAATAGACAGGTTGAACTTGGTTGAGAGATTCTTAAGGATGTTGATGTCGGTGTTGAAGCGAACGTTCATCCTATTGTAGGCATTGCCTTTTGAGGTTGTCTCGCCATCGACATAGCCCACAGAGAGGTTGTACATACCGATGTTGTCGCCTCCTTGCACATTGATGCTGTAGTTCTGCGTCAATGCCGTCTGGTAAACCTCGTCCTGCCAGTCGGTGTTGTTATGATACGTATGGTAGTAATAACCATTGGGATCATCGTTGAGGAACTTGAATGCCGACGAGTTGACGTCGAGGTTGGGCACTGTGCCGAGCATCTCGGTAGCATAGATGCGATACTGAGAGGCATCCATGACGGTCTGCAGGCGTGGCATCAGCGTCACGCCTACCGAAAGGTTGGCGTCGATTCGCGTTGCCATGCTATGGCCACGCTTGGTCTCGATGAGGATGACGCCATTGCCGCCGCGGGCACCATAGAGGGCAGTGGCGTTCTTCAGCACCGTCACCTTCTCTACGTCGGCAGGCATGATATTGCCCAGCATATTGAAGAAATTGCCGCTGTGCAGCACCGCACGGTCACGCTGCATGTCGAGCTCTACGCCGTCGACGATGATAAGCGGCTGCGAATTAGCATTCAGTGAGTTGATGCCTCGGATAAACATGTCGCCTCCGACGCCAAGCATTGCCGAACGCTGGGTGGTGCGCATGTCTGCCAGCAACTTGTCTTCAAGCTCTGTGTCGAGGGTGTAGTTCTCTGTTGCATCAGACTTGATGGAACGCGAAGCCGTGATGTTCGTTGCGTCTTCATACATCGGGCGATACTTGTCGCTCAACATATAGATAACGAGATCGTCGCCCTTGCCGATGGCAACCTGCTGCGATAGGAACTCTGGCGAATAGACAAACAGCGAAGTGGTGAACTTGGGTACCTTGATTTCGAACTGCCCCTTCTCGTCGGTCATGGCCGTGTAACGGGCGTTGCCAAGCGCCTTGACCTGAATACCGGCCAAAGGCTTCTTGCTGGACTCCTCGAATACGGTTCCCTTGACAGACACGAGTTCATACTTCTCCGGCTCAATCTTTGGAGCTCGCTGAACCGAAGAGGCCTGCTCATCGTCTGCAGCAACTTCATCCTGAGCGTAAGCCGGCACAGCCAACCCCACTAAAAGTGCGAAGAAAGCGTTCCTGAAAAACGACTTATGGATATTATATATAACAGTGTTCATAATCTTTCATCTTCTTTTTTTAAGTACTCGTCATAATCAACCGGACGGAGAATCAAACCGGCTATACGCATCCTGTTGCCATAGTTCTTTTCCTTTGAACTATAAACGTTGCGGTTAATCTTGACACTGACATACGGCTTGCAATCATCGCTGATGCCAACGTATGCATATGGGAAGTCAACCTCACCTACCAAGAATGTGTCTATCTTGTTGAGATGGGCCGAGTCGGTGAGCAGCTTGGTAAACTTCTTGGTAGGAGACGAAGCGGTTCCGATATTGCCTTTCTCGTCCATATAGTTCAGATTGACGTCAAACTGGATGATCTTCTCTTGCTCGGTTGAGTTCTTGTTGATGCAGGCCGGCACGAAAACGACATAGAGGTTGTATTTCGTCGACCTTATCCCATTCAGATAGAAATATGCCTCCGGACGAGCCGTTCTGTCGTTGTTGGGAACGAGGTCGATATACCTTGATATGTAGTCGCCCACGCTCTCGTTGAAATCGTAGGTCGTCACCTCGACAGTGTTGACAGCGGCCTCCTTTACCAAAGGACGTACATCGGTGCTGTAAACATTGACGCTGAGCTCGGGATTCCAAACCTCCCAGGGCTTAAGAGCCAAAGAGTCGACACGGCGTGCATAGCCGTTGCTCATCTTCTCGGGAGAGCCGATAGTGTGAGACACTATTTCCTCGCCACCAGAAAGCTTGATATGGGAAGTTGTCATGAGGGTATCGAGCAAACCATTCTGCGGGCCGTCCACCTCGTCGAGCCAGAAATTGTACTTGTTGCTATGGGCAAGTATAAGGCTTGAGCCAATGCAAAGCTTTGCAAGAGAGTCGGTCAGGTAAGCCCCATCATAATCCTTGTTGGCCTCGCTCTTTGTCAGCACAGACCCTACTCCGTCGGTAGTGATAGGATAATACTTGGTCTCTGTGTTGTATTTGAACGAGTTCTTGATTTGGTCGTATGAGCTGGTGTATGCCTCATCAGTTGGCAACAGCATGGTGTACATACTGTCCTCATTGTTAATCTGGGCATTCAGCTCCCTGAACAAGGTGTTGTTCATTATCATCACAGAGTCGCTGTAGGTCTGCCGGCCCAAAGAGTCGATAGGCCCGGGCACACTGTTCTTGATATCCAACTCCTCTGACTCATATTTCGCAAAATATGCAGCAATGAGGCTGTCGGTGTCTGCCTGGTCGAAGATATACTCATAGATGTTGGGCAAGTATTGCACCGCTCCGTCCATCACGTGGTAAATACCGTTGATGCTCGGATTGTTGAGGCTAACTATGTTGTGGTCGCCGTAGGTGCATCCCTCGATGTTTTGCAACTCAAACGACTTCTCGTTCAAGGTGTGAACACGCTCGTTGATGCTTGAAGACACCGTGAAGTTGTAGTCTGCCACATGGCTCTTGATAAACCTGTCGACGAGCGACGTGCTGTCCATCTGGTCGTAAGTGGCATAGTCGAAGGTGCCGTTCTGCGGTGCCCACACGGTATAGAATCGAGTATTGCCAAGCTCCTTGTCGTAGCCAACTTTATAGAGCAATGACGCAAACTCAGTAAGGTCGCTGCGCGAAGAAATGTTCTCCCAAAGAGTCTTCTTGCTTTCAGGCGAACCTGTCTTGTACGCTTCGTTGTAATCATCGAAGTCGGTGCATGAAGCAGCAAGCAATGTTGCTGCTGCTATCATGCTGTATATACATTTGTTACGTATCATAATTCTTTTTTGATTTTACAAGGAATCAATACCAATCCTCAAGATATTGCTGGTTCTGAGCCACACCTATCGGAACAAACTCTATATAATCAATCTGGAACTTGCGCTCAAGGTTGCCGTCGTCGAGCACTGTCTTGAGGCGGAGCCAGTAGTCTTGCTGACGCAACTGGCGTGTGTCGAGGATGCGGCGGAACTGGTGAGGGATGAAGCGCACGATATAGGCATCGGTGCTCTCGTTCTGGCGCCTTACTGAAAGCGGGCCACGCAGGAATCCGTGTGAACGCATTATCTTGTCGGTCTCAAGTCCGCGGTCGGCGTAAGCCTCGGGGTGCAACGACTCATCGTCAAGCCTTACAAAGCCCATGGCCTTGATGGCTGGGTCGTTCTCGTCCATGGCCATGCGCATGTCGAGAGGTATGCTCAGCGGCTCCATCGATGCTATCTCGGGCTTGTCGCCGATATACAACTGAAGCATGGTGCCGTGGGTCATACAGTCAAGGTTGATTCGCATCTCGTATGTTCCGTCCGGCACGGGCGGGAGCTTGATGGCAAAGTCGAACACTCCCATTCCCTGGAAGGAGTCGCCCTTGTATAGCGAGTATGCCTTTGAGCCCGGGTCGGCCACGAGGTTCATGTCCAACTGGGTATTGTTGCCGTTGAACACAACCACATTGTCGAAATAGTCAACCGGGAAACGCACGCGGGCGGCCGACTTGCCACTGTTGAGTGCTGTGACATCCTTTACATAAGCGCCACGGAAACCGTTGTCCATCGTCTCGCCGAGCAGGGTAAGCGCATCGAAACGCATACGCTCGTTGAGCACGCCCAATGGCACTTTGCCATCGTAAAGCAAGATGTCCTTGATAGGATAGACATATCCGTTGAGCGGCTGCTTGAGCGAGTCGACGTCAACCTCAACGCCTTTGTACACCATCTGGTGCATTGCTGCAGAGCCGACTGTCTCGATTCCGTCGGTCAGGGTGTTGTTCTGGACATAGCGGTTGAGGTAAATCTTGTCGCCCTCAGATGTCACTTTCCATGCCTTGATGAGCGTCATGGGAAGCATGGTCTCGTAATAATCGTATGCGTCGCCGGTGCATCCGTGAGTGGTGTGGGTGTTGTTCTTGAACGCCAGCACATTTGCATTGACAGCAGTCTTGAGTATGTGGTAGCTCACGAACATGTTGACCACGTTGTTCTTCTTGGTATAGTCAGACGACATGTCGACCTCAATGTTATTGTTGCGGAAGTAGTCGTACCATCCGGAAGTCATGCTGCGCGAACCGGAAGCGGCATTGCCATACCACTCCTTGCACTTTGCAACAAGGTCGTCGAAGTTGTTGATGCCGTTAGCCTTGAACACATCGTTGGTCTCGGCAAACACAGTGAAGCCTTTCTTGCACTCGGTCGGTATATAGTAACCGTCCTTTGAAGCGGGTGCCTGGGCCGAAAGAGTCTTATACTGAGTCTCAAGCTGCTTGTCAAGACCCGTCCGCTCGAGTGCCTCATAGAATATGGAGAAGTGTACAGAGTCGGTCTGGAGCTCGCGTGCCACAAGCTTGTTTGAACGCTGGATAACCCTGTCAACAGCATGCACGATACCATTCACCACCTCATAGTCGCACAGCGTGCGGTCTATAGGGGCATTGCCATTCACAAGAATCTGGCTTCCGCTTGCACCGGCAGTGATGTAACGGCCGAGCAATGTGCGGTATGTAGCACCGGTAGAGGTAAGCATCTCGGTGGTGGTGAGCTCGGTCTTCAGCAAATGGAACATGGCGATGTCTTCGCAAAGGCTGTCGCTCAGCCCCTCGAGAGAGTTCTCCGTCATGCCGTTGTGAAGCAAGTTGCCGGCGTCGTCCACGCTTTCCTTGTCATTATACAGACTGTCAATATACCTCATCACAGCCCTGTTGTTGGGTGCAAAGCAAGTATACTCTCCATAAGAGCTCAATATCCTGTCTTGTCCTGAGCGCTGCAGAATGTAATTGAAGTTGCTATATGCCGAATCATTGTTTACAAGGAAGTCATAAATGGTCTCTCCCGTAAAAGTGAATCGGTTAGACTCATCCGGCTCAGCCGTACAGGAAGACAATGCTATACACCCGGGGATGAACACAGCCCCGACTGCCTTAAGCAATGATTTCACGTTGATTTTCATATTCTAATTTCCTTATTATTGTTTCTGAATACTTTCCATTTTCTCGTATGCCGGGTTCTGCTTCAGCAAGAAGTTGACTTTCATCTCACTTTGCTTAACCGGGAAGTAGAGGTAAGGCTCAGACTCCATTGACATCTGCACGTCCGAACCGAGGATATTGCCGAGTATAGTGCTGGTCTTAGCCATGTTCGACAGTCCGCCCATCTCGCTCAGAAGCATATCGGGATGGAGAAGTGCCGACTGGTCGTTGGCATCTCCCGAACGCAGGCTCCTGTAAGTGTAGCGCATCAGGTCGAACCAGCGCTTGCCTTCGAAGCACAGCTCACGCTGACGCTCCTCGAGCACGAGCTGCTCCATGGCCGACTTTGAGTTGTAAGAAGAGAACTGCAGTGTGTCGGTGGCTGTGGGTGAAGATATAGCCAGTGAGCGCTTGTTGACCGTGTTGACTATGCTGAACGCACGCTGGAGGTTGTTGGCGTCAGAAGCCTCAAGCTGCACAAGGGCCTCTGCCTTCATGAGCATCACGTCGGTGAGTCGGTAAACTATCCAGTTCTGGTCAATCTTGGTATACCCTGGGGTGATTACTGCAGTAACGGGCTTGAGCGAGGCCTCTGTATTGTCAGTTCCCGTAGGCGACACCATCTTGAACACTGTCAACTGAGTTGCATCGGCGCTCTGCACATTGAAGCAGCTTTCAAACCAACGGTAATCTTTGTCTTTGATAAACACATTGCCGTCGCCTGCCGTTGCAAACCTGCTTGCCGGAGCCATCATCAAGCCGTAGGTACGGGCTTTGTCGTCATAGTTCCAATAGCAATGCATAAGGCCGCTGTTTGAAATGTTCTCACCATCGAGCTGCAACTCAAAGATGCTCTCCATCGAGTTGCCTTGGATGAAATTGTATTGATAAGCATACTCGCCCGGATAGAGGGGATAGCCGTCGTGGTCGATGTTTCCGATGATGCTGGGACCAGAGGCTTGGTTGCCTGACAAATACCTTGCTTTCTTCGACTCGATGACTGCGTCGCAATAGTCAACACACTTGTCATAGTCGTCCAAGTTGCCCGTCATGGAAGCGCGCCAAAGGTACACGTCGGCCAGGATGGCGTTGATGGCATCGCGGTTGATGTAACCAACGCTGCGCCAGTCTGTGTATCCGTCGGGTGAAAGCGGGGTCTGCAGCGCTTTCTGCAAATCCTCTATGCACTTGTCGAGCACGGTGAGCGGAGCCTGCTGCGGAATCTCGAAATTCTGGCTGCTGTTGAAATAAGCGCCATCGGTCACAGGCACGTCGCGGAAAGCACGCACAAGATAGAAGTAGCACAGCGCACGCAGGGCGAGCATCTGCGACTCGTCGGTGCGGAGCGTTCCCTCGGTGTAGCTCGGGTCGATGCTCACCACCTGCGGAGCCTTCTCAAGAACGATGTTGCACTTGTTGATTACAGAATAGAGAGAAGCCCAGTCTGAGAACTGGTTTTCGTAGTCCATCGTTCCCACCTTTATCTCCTCCAAGTCCGTACGCTTCGAGTCGTTGAACACAATCTCGTTGACCTCAAGCTCGTCTGAGCGGAAGTCGCCCCAAACGATGCAGCGCTCTATCACGCCCGCCTGGCTCATCTCTTTGTAGGCAGCAGCCACCATCGACGTCACGTCGTCTTTGGTTTTCCAGAAATCCTCGCCAATGACCACATCGTTAGGCAACACTTCTGTGTCAATGCAGGACGTCATGAGCATGCCAGATAATAAAAACAATATATATTTCTTCATAACAATATAACTCCAATTTATATGCGTTTACACATCGAGTTTTAGAAACCTATATTAATTCCAACGGTGAACGACTTGGCTCTCGGAGTCTTAGAGTCATCCTCAGCGTATCCCCAACCGTCGGCAGAATGCTCTGGGTCGGTGCCGCTATACTTGGTCCAGCAATACAGGTTGTTAGCAGAGAGGTATATCTTAAACTGGTTCAGGCCGAGCTTCTTGGTGAGTTTCGGCGGCATGTTGTAAGTGAGCTGCACATACTGGAAGCGCACGAACGAGCCATCCTCTACATATCGGTCAGAACCCAGGTAGTTGTAAGCCACCTTGTCGCCGTACATGGCGCGTGGTATCGGGGTGACGTCGCCATCCTTGCGCCAGCGGTAGTTTACACTTGCGCACTGGTTGTAAGCCGACGACATGTTCTCGAGGTTCATGCGTGCCGTGTTGACCACCTTGTTGCCGAAGCGGTAGTTGAAGCTGGTGCGCAGCGTGAACCTGTCGTAAGTGAAGGTAAAGCCGAAACCTCCGTTAACCTTAGGCAGCGAGTTGCCGAGGTAAACAACGTCGAGGCTGTTGATTTCACCATCGTGGTTGATGTCCTCGTAGATGGCGTCACCACCCTTGAACTCATAGTTCACGCCAGTGTAGTCGTATACCACATGCTTCGGGGTTCCGTCTTCCTGCATTAGCACCTTGCCATCTTTGTCGAGGGCCACAGGAGCAGTCTTGCCCTTGGCCAGGAACTCGTTGTTAATCCAGTTCTCAAAGTCGGAAGACGTCCAGTTGTTCTCCCGCTGCTGGTTGAGCAGATAGTCGTAAGAATACTGGTAAACGCCCTTGTACCTATAGCCATAGACAGAGCCGAGCGGGTTGCCAACCTGTGCGCGGTTCATATACTTACCGTTCTCGTTAGACCACTCCGCATTGACAGAGTTGAGCACTTTCTCGTCCATCTCCGTTATCTCGTTGTAGTTCTGCGAAACGTTCACGTAAGCATCCATAGAGAACTTGCCCACCTTGACGATGTCGTTGAAGTTAACGTTGAGCTCCCATCCTTCGTTGGTCATGGCACCGACGTTGGCGTAGGCCAGCTTTGAATATCCACTGGTTGTCGGGATGGCCACGTCTTTCATCAGCAGGTCGGTAGTCTTCTTGTAGTAATACTCAAACTCAGCATCGATCTTGTCGTCGAACAATCCGAGGTTGAAACCGAGGTTGTAGCTGGTTGTTGTCTCCCACTTCAGGTCGTCGAGCTTAAGCTGTGTGATAGATGTGGTTGGCGTGCCGCCTTCGGGACCGTAGGCGCCTTCGGACGGCTTGTAGATTTCGTAGAAGAGCGACTCAGAACTTGGCGCATTACCCACCATACCCCAGCTTGGGCGGAAGGCGAGCATCGACACCACCTTGCGCAACGGCTCCATGAACGGCTCGTCGATGATGTTCCATCGTGCAGACACACTGGGGAAGTAAGCCCACTTGTTCTTCGGACCGAACTTAGAGTCGCCGTCGGCACGGATGGTGAATCCGAGAGAGTAGCGGCTCTTGTAAGAAACGTGGCCGGTGTAGCTCCAGTTCTGCGAGCGCGACTTTCCGGTAGAGCTTGACGTAGGAGTCTTGCTGCCCTCAAGGAGTTCGCCGCCGAGAGTAGGAATCTCGATTCCCGGAGGCAAGAGGCGCGCGGTCTCTTCGAGCTTGCTGCTGTTACCTGTCACCATCTGATAGCGGAAGCGCATCGTGGCCGTCCAGTCCTCATTCTTGAAATAAGGAGTGAAGACGAGGTCGTTGGTAAAGGTAAATGTCATTGAGTTGCTCTCGTAGTTGTAACCGCGGTTGTAGTCGGTGTCAGTGAGTGTGAGCTTTGCCAACTCGGCAGGATAGTAGCTCGGCTTGCTGTTTGCATAGATGTCGAAGTAAGCGCCACCGGTGTATGTAAGGCGGCTCTTGCCTTCCTCGATGCCCAGCAGCTCATACTTGAGCCTGAAGTCTGGGTTGATACGATATACGGTCTCCTGCGACTTGGCCAGGTTGGCGATGGCAATGGGGTTGCCGAGCTCCCTGATCTTGTCGAGCTCCGACGACGACGGGTTGCGGTTGGCGTCGCTGCGGTTCATGATGTAATACTCATCAGTGTCTGTTCCGTCAGCCCTCTGGCGATAGATGCTCATGTTAGGGGCAATCTTCTGGGCTATACCGAGCAGGTCAGTGTAGTTCTTGTCGTTGTCGGTATAAGAGAACGAGAAGTTGGTGATGAACGTGATGCGGTCGCTCACGAAATAGTCGAGAGCCATACGTGTGGTGAAACGGTTAAGCGTCTGCTTGATAATCGTACCGGTCTGATGGTCATAACCTGCAGAAATACGGAAGTTGGCCTTCTCGCCACCACCGGTGAGGTTAAGGCTGTAGCTGTGCATCTGTCCGAACTGAGTAACAGCGTCCACCCAGTCGGTGTTGTTGTTCCAGTTCTCATACAGCGGCCAAGACTGGTTGTAGTTGAGCTCGTTGACGTTGGTCGTAGCGTCCTGAGCCTGTGTCGGGTTGTAGAGAGCCTCCTTCATGAGCATGGTGTAGCTGTCACCGTCGAGCAGCTCGTAGCCCTTGGGCTGCCAGTTGCCAGTGAACTTATACGAGAAGTTAACCCTCGTCTTGCCGCGGGCACCACGCTTTGTCTTGATCTCAATCACACCGTTGGCACCCTTTGAACCCCAGATGGCTGTAGAGGCAGCATCCTTCAGCACAGTGATGCTGGCAATATCCTCAACGTTGACAGAGAGCAGCGACGCATAGTCTTCCTCTGTTGCATTCTCCGGGTCGAAGTCGGGGGCATCGTAAATCTGGTCGTCAACGACGATGAGCGGGTTTTTGTTACCATTGATAGAAGTCACACCACGCAGGCGCATCTGTGTGCCGGCACCAAGGTTACCCGACCCGGCAACGATGTCAAGACCGGCAATCTTACCCTGGAGAGCCTCGTCGGCACTGGTGAACGACAGACCTTCGACGTCGGCCATGTCCATGGTCTGCTGGGCCACAGACACCTCACGCTTGGGTATCGAGAGACCGCCCGAGCTGGTACGGCGGCGCGATGTCACGGTCACCTCCTTCACAGTAGTCTGCGACGAGCCCAACTTCAGGTTGAACACCGTCTTTGCACCAATAGGCACGGTGATTGGCTTGGCACCCACATACGAAACAGAAAGCTTGTTCTTGGTGTTCTTGACCACCATAGAGAAGTTACCGTTCACGTCGGTGACGGCAGCTGTAACGATACGGTTGTTGGCATCTCGCTCAACAACGTTAGCCATCATCACCGGGCCGAAGTCGTCAGAGACCTTTCCCGATATTCGCGTGCCCTGGGCAAACACAGTCTGCACGAGGGTCAGCAATATGGCTGTAACCAATAGTTTTATTCTTGGCATAACTTATTTTAGCTTTGTTTTTAATTTTACTTAACTTAGTCCATCATTGCAGGCCCTGGCTGAAATCTTCCGTTGAGTTGTAGCTCAGCGGCTGTGTGAGCTCATGCACGACAGCATACGACGAAGCGGTTACGTAGTTGCCTGCCTGGGTGCGGTTCTTGTTGAACTCCAGGTCGCGGGTCATCTCGTTGGTCATGAGGTTAGTGTTCGAGGGGTCTATCACCTTCTCGCCCACCACGTCTTTCACGTGAATCTTACCGGTGTTGTCGCCCCACACCGTCAGGTTCTGGCTGATGTGTGTGTTGTCGTCAACGAGGAATGTGGTGTAGTCATTATGGGTTGAGCCGAGTGTCGTTGTGGCATACACCGAGTTTGAGTGGAAGTGGTAGCGAACGAAGTCGCGAATGGCCTTGATCATCACCTTGACCTGGGCCTTGGCTTCCTCCTCGCCATCGGGTGTGGTTCCCTCTTCATTGTTATATTTTGAGAATATCTCGTAGATTGCATCCCATGTGGGAAGTCCGTGGTTCACTGCATAGTCAACGGCGTCGTTGTTGGGAGCATAGAGAGTGTAGTTGTAGTTGCTGAAGAACTTCACGTTGTAGTCGATGCAACGCAGCTGCTGGTCTGACGAAGTGCTGGTCTCGCCCGGTATGAAGAACGTCTTATACTGGTCGGACTCGATGATGCCCGTGCCGCCTTCCTCTTTCTCGGTGGATATTCCGGCCCAAGCCATAATCTCGGTGTCGAACCCGTTGCAAAGGTCGAAGAACTTGCTGAAGCGCGGCGTTGTGCTCAAATAAGAATAAACGCTGCGGGTTGTTCCCTGTATGAGGTGGTCGATGGCATACGACTTTCCGTTGGTCTGGTTGAACACCTCAGTGATGGTCGATGCAGGCAGGCCGTCGACGAGCTGTCCGCCGCCGAGTACGCGCCCGTTGCTCAGGTCGCCGCTGCCCTCAATCTTCACTCCGGCTCCGTTCTTTGTCAGGTAATAGCATCCGGGCTGCAGCGTCTCGTTCTCGCCGAGCACAATGGTGCTCTGCTGTATTATGTCTGAGAGCTGGGCCTTGATGATGGGCATGTTTGCGTCGTTGTTGGCTCCCTCGAAGTCGATGACGCCTATAGAGTCGCCCACCTGATGTGTCTCCACATTATACTTCCACCTCGATGCTGCAATACCGGCAGAACCGGCGGTAGAGCTCGACGAGCCGGAGCCTACATAATAATAATGTATCACTTCGGGGCCTGTAGAGCGGGTGAGCGAAGTCGGGTCGAGATAATAACAGTCGAAAGCCTCGTTGGTGGGCAAGAACAGACCGTAGTTCGACGATGTCGAAAGCAGGTAAGCATAGTAGTCGAGTCCGAGTCCGTATACATTATTATATGTAACGTTCTGGATTATCCAGTTCACCATGCTCATGTTTGTCTCGGCTCCGAAGAGTGCCGGGGCCGAAACCACCTCGTAAGCCTTGGGGCCGAACACCTTGTTCATGACATACACCACGCCGTTGTTGGCAATGCGCACATCGTAGCCACCGTCTGCCTTGGTCTTGAGGTCGCCAATGGTGATGCCCATCACGTCTTTTGCGTCGTCAACGATAGACGAGAACTTGCTGGGCACTGAAGCTGCAAACGAAGTGTTCATCATGTTTGAGATGAGCTTGGAGAGAATGCTCAGAGGCACGTCCTCCACATTTCTCATCACGTTCTCCTTGGTATTTGGCAGCTTGCCGTAAGTGGTAAGCAGTATGCTTCCTGCACCTTCGGTGAGGTATGTCGAAAGGGCCTCGTCGTCGGGCACGAACATCACGCCGAGGTCGGCCAGCTCGGTGGCTGTCGATCCAGTGAGCGAAGCCACGTAATACCCATTCCATCCCGGGTCGAATGTGAGCAGGTTGTCGTCGAGGAATACGCCTCCGCTCCTTGCGTCGCCGTTGAACTTGACGTTGCCCTGCGACATCTTGCTGAGATAGCGCACCTCATAGATAGAGTCGGGGTTGGGCACTCCGGTCATGTCCTGCACCTTCTCCTGCTCTGCATACCAGTCGTGGTAGTTGTTTGTCACCTGGCTGTTGTAGACAGGCATTGCAAAACGGTCGAGCATGTGGTTGAAGATAGACAGGTTCTTGTCGCGCTTAATGAGCTGCGCCATGTTGCCCGGAGGCGTAACCACATCCTCCACCTGGTGGATGTAACCGTTCTGGCAGGTGATGTCGCGTGATGTTATCCTGTTGCCAAACACATAGGCATCGTTGGAGTCTTCATAGCTACCGCCGGTGATGATTGAGAAGTCGCTACCGTCGCCCACGGTGGTGATGCTGTTCTTGAGCATGTAGTCGCGCGTGAAGTGAACGAGCATGGGCTTCGTTGCGTCGCTCACGAGCGAGATGCCGTTGGAGAAGCGTGTCCAGAATGGATTGCGCTCACCGTAAGCGTCGAGGGCCGACAGGAAGGGATATGTGGTGACAGTGTCGATGGCATTGAGTGAAGTGGCATGCTTCACAGCATTTCCCGACACGATGCCGTCGTTGGAGCTAACGTTCGACAACATTTCAACCAGGATGGCATTGTCGAGCATCGACGAGTAGAGTAGCATTTTCTTCTGCGCCTGCGTCAGGTCTTCATAGCGGCTCACGCCCCAGTCGTTGCTCTGGAAGAAGCGTTCAAACGCCTCGTCGTTGGCGGGGAACACCGTCTTGCTACCGGTGCGGTTGAGTGTCTCGGCATAGCCGAGGTCGTCAACCAGACGGAGATAGTTTTTGAACGTACCCGTAAGGCCCTTTGACGGGTCCGGGTTGCTCAACTCCCCGTAGATGCTCTCGCCCAGCCACGACGGCTTGGATTTTTCATCCACAAGTTCGTTCTTATCCACACAGGAAGACAACATTCCCACGCAGACAAGCGAAAAACAAAAGATGAGTTTCTTCATACTGCTTTTTTGATTTATATTTATTTTGTAGTTATTGACCCCTAAATGTTAATAGGCAACACGAATCTGATTGTTTTATAGTTTGGGCAAAGTTACATATTTTTTAGGTAATAAAGAAAACAAAAGGAAAGAAAATTTAATAAGAAAACCCGTAAAGGGGGTATATGCTAAATATTTTAGCAATTTAAGGTGGTTAATGTCAATTATCTATGTCTTAAACCCATTCAAAACGGTTCAATGAAAATGTTAAAATGAACGATTGGCTGTATTTACCAAATACAAAAAACGGTCGATTTTATATGTTGAAATCGCATCAGGCAGTTATCGCGAGGCCTGGAACAATTGGCATGAAACTACGCTTATATGCGAAAATATGGATTAAAAATACGATAAACAGACATAAAAGATTACACTCTGTGAAGTCTGCCCGGCTACCGCGAAAACAAACAATGAGCAAGCGGAAGCTTCCGAAAACCGTGGGCAAACGAAATTAAAAACGGCAGGAAAAAGCATCGGGAAACGGACGCCGGAATGGCTATGGCAAACCATGCCAAACTGTACGACGACGGCGTGGCGATGGCGAAAAAGCCGGTGAAACCACCGGTTGAACGCTACGAAGGCAAGAATGTGGAAAAAACTGTACCAAAAGCCATAGGCCGACAGACAATAACTGGCATGCAGCGGCACATCAAACTGGCATTCAGCGCGTTGCATTTCAGTGCCAACTACGCACAGAAGGCGTTTGGAAAACAATTTCCTGACAAAACAATGCTTGATGAACAGAAATATGAAACTCTGTGAAACAAAACAAAAACCGGGTAATTTAAAACAATGAAATATTACGACAAATCTCGTCAAAAGCCTGTCGTTGGCATCTGCCCCGTAAGCACATACAGACAGATACGAACAACCAGACCAAAGAGCCTGAGGCCCCTTGGTACTGGTTGTTGATTATTATAGACGTCTAACTTACTTTACCACATACTTCTTGCCGTCGACAATGTAGATGCCTTTGGCCAGACCATCGAGTGAAGTTGCGTTAGAACGAACCTTCATACCGTTGAGGTTGTAAACGTCGAAGGTAGTGTCTACCACCTCTACGTCAGAGATGCCCTGCTCGTAATCTTCCTTCGTGCCATAGTAAATCAGCTGCGGCGAACCGAAGCAGATGATGTTTACGCTCTGGTTGGTACCATCCTCCTTAGGAATCTTCACAAGACCCACGCGGAGATAGTGGGGAGCAACAAGACCTTCTGATGTTTCAACATCATCAATCTCGGTCTGAACTACAAACCTGGCCCACTCGCCTATCTGCTGCTTCTTGGAGCCATCGCCCTTTGTGATTACATTCACTGAGTCGGCACCGGCAATCAGGTAAGTGTAAGTCTGGTTCTCACCGATTTCGCTCCATGCCGAACTGTGCACGGCACATGTTGCAGAGAATTCGTAAATACCTGTCTTCTTGATATATACATCCTTAACGATGTACTTGTTGTCGGTTGCTGTGACACCACGGTTGAACACCACGGCACGTCCTTTGTAAGTAGGCACGTCAATGTCGCTTGCCTTCCATACAGCAGTACCGGTGCCATTGTCTACCGACCATCCGTTGGTTCCGTCGGTGAAGTCGTCGTTCACGAGGTTGATGTATCCGGGTGTCTGATAAGAGGCATTTGCCAGATAGAAGTCACCTACAGCGTCGTTGAGCAACGAGTCGGTCTTGACGAGCTGGAGCGAATCGCGCTCTGACTGAGAATTGAGCGACTTATAATATTTGTCGGCTGTTGTGATGGCAGCCCTCAGCTCATCCTTTCCGTTGGGGCGGGTCTCGTCGCCGGTCAGCTTGTTGGCAGCTGCAATGTCGTCACCCAACTGTGTATATTCCTTATTGATAGCGTAATAGTCGCGGATGGCATCACGCATCAAAGGCATCTGGTCGTTGAGTTTGTCGATGTCTTCCTGCACGGCATTGGTGTACTGGTCGTAAATGCCTTGCGACACATTGATGGAATCCTGCAGCACGTCCTTACCCCAGATGTAGCGAGAGTCGGCGATAACGGTCTTGGCCGAATCAATCATTGTCTTAAGAGAGTTCTGTGCGTCGGCAAGATTGTTCTCAAGGAAGAAGCGCTCAACGTCTTCGTCGGTAACACCGAGTATGCGGATGTGCATGTTGTCGAAACGCACGCGGCCACCGCCACTCACGCGGTTACGGTCGTTGCCGCTGGCAGCCTCGTTGGCGGCACGGTAGAAGCCGAGTGTCTGCTCACCGTCGTTGGCCACATCAAACACATGGAAATAAGTGTTTGATTTCCAAGTCGGTACATCTGTCATGTCGATAGAGTCGGCATTGATGAAATATTTCAGGCCGCTGCGCTGGTTGTACCAGTCAACGATATAGGTCTCCTTTGCAGCTGTATAATACTGATAGGCAGAGGCCTGCACCATATAGAGATACTTACCCTTGGGCAGGAAAGCCGACTGATACTGCGAACCGGCACCCAAACCGTAGCCACCGTTGATGTCGGCGAAGATGTGGCGTGTGGTGAAGTCTGACCACGGTGCGCTCACGCCCCAGCGGCCGCCGCTCTCTGTCCAACCGTCGGCAGCACCCTTGTTGGCGCTTTTCTCTGCGCAATCGTCGAATGTGAAATAATTAAAATATTTCGAAACGTCTGCAGAGATGGTGTTGAGGTACTCTTGAAGTGCCGAACCGTCGCTTCCGAGAATCATGCTTACCATTCCGTTCACGTCGTCAACAGTGAGGTCGGGATTCTCCATCGAAGCCTTGAGGTCTTCAATCGGGCCGGCCAGGTAATCGGCAGCACCGGGGAAGTTGGTCTCGTCGGCAACAAAAGCCTCCAATGTATTGACGGCATCCTGCAGCAGACGGTCGTCGCCAACCTGCTCTACGGGATATACACCGAAATCGGCGAAGCAGTCGTACTGAATCAGGTTGAAGAACTCGAAGTTTACATACTCGTCGGCCTCAACGCGATAGTTGTAAGAAACAGTCATCCAGTTGCCGGCCTCGGTCTCTACGTATGCGGCCACACTCGAAGTGATGTTGTCGGCCTCGTTAGTGCTCAGGTAAGGCGACTTGCCCGAGTTGTTGAGGAACACGTCCTGATAGTTGTCGTTACGGCCGCTTGAGCGGGTGTTCGACGTACAGCCACCGGTCAGGGCCTTCACCTTGTATGTGAATACATAGTTACCGGGAGTAAGGCGCACGCTCTGGCGGAAGTTTGCGCTGTTGTGAAGGTTTGTGCCAAGCGTTCCGCCGCTCATAGACACCTGGAGGCAGTTCATGCCGTCGGGGCCTCCTGCCGGAACGACACTGAAAGTGTCGGTGGGCACAGCATTTCCTGTCAGGCCGGTCCAACCGTTCACGCCATCCGAGAAATCGCCATTGGTGAGCATGTTCTCACCAATAATCTTAAACTTACCATTAAAGGTGTAGACAGCATCCCCTTGCTGGTAAGCAAATGAAGGCGTAGCCAAGCCAGCTATGGCTGCCATCATCATAAGTAATCGTCTCTTCATAAATAACAATTAAATTAGTTGAAATACTTTGTTTAGTAATAGTTTTTTGATCTGACTTTGCAAAGATAGCTAAAAGAAAGCAAACCACAATGTTTCATCACTGTATTTTTAAAGCGCATAATTGATATTTAAGCTGTTTTAACTCTGTGATTATTAAACCTTGCAAAATGAATAGCAACAAATCATAAAATGACGTCTGCACAGGCCGGTCTGTACACCAGCGGTGCGGCAATCGGGCTGGATATGCCTGCGCCGACGATGTCGCCACAGCTTATGGCAGAACCCGACCACAAGCATATATAATTATATAATAATGTGTAAGTAGGTGTTCAAAATTAATTTCCAACAGCTATAAATATAATAATGTGTAAAACGCTGTTTATTACCTCATGTCGGGGCCATCAGTCTCTGCGCCGACCCAACATTTGCAATACCCATGCCCTTTGCACACCTGGCCCGCCCCACCCTTTGCCTATGGGCGGGCATAGCCCCGACGCCATTTGAATGAGAAAAAATGTAGCTGAGCTTGATAACGACGCTGCCCGCCACAACAACGGCTCTCTGCCAAACGCCGTTTTTCACGTTTGCTTCATGCCCCTCAAACATTTCACCCAGATTTCAGGCTTCTTGACTTCATTATTTTACCGACGTTTACCGCCACAATTTCAACATTGACAGGCAATAATAGCAAACAACGCCAACCTGCAGCCGCAGGGCAAACCGTAATCGGCACATACCGAAAGTTGGGCGGGCCACACATGCGAAAAGCAACGGCAAAAATGCCGTTAGGCGGCGGTAAGCAACTGTTCAAAACTAACCGATACAATAGACCTTGCATGTGTCCACTATATATTTGCCTCCATCTTGTGTGATCTTGCGGGCCGCATGCCAAAGTCTCATCATTAGCGTAGCCCGCCACGCTCTCTTTTCGGACTTTGGCATGCATCTCCGAAAGAGCGCACAATTTGATGGCAACTGATTTTGAACACCTACTTAAAAGTTGGCAAAACGCCAATAAAACGCCCGGCATGCTTCGGGCAGCATTGCAAAACGCTGTGGTCCGACAAATGGGCCGTCCGGCCCACGCAACAATGCCATGGGGCGTTTTGACTGCCTACATAATGCCGGGGCTGAAGAAAAACGCCGGCTAAAAACCTACCCCTCAACCGGTGCTGCGCAATACGTGCCGTTCGGCATTGCAAAACGGCCCGTTCGGCACTGCAAAACGGCCCGTCCGGCACTGCAAAACGGGCCATACCGGCCTACAGCCGGCCAAGGCCGCACGCAGCGGCGCAGCCCCATGCCGACACCACACCCACGGCAGGGCCATCTCTCACCCCCCCTACCGGGCTGTTCATCACAAAAAACACGCATAAAAATGTAGCGCATAATGACTTCCTGTTTTACCGCATTTATGGCGGCACACGCCGGTTAAAAGGGTGAGGAAAGAGCCTCGGCGGAGAACACAGGCGCTTGACAAGCAGGGCATCGACACCAAAACAAGAATCATGCGGCAGGATTGCCGGTTTGAGGGTGCAATAATTTGGCAAAACCGCGGCGGCAATACAGCAGAAAAAGCAAGGGGCTGCGAGGCGAAAAGCAACAAAAAAGGGCGAAAAGGCTGTTGCCCTTTCGCCCAAGATATAATGATATCAATCAAACCATCTAACAGAATCATAAACAATAACCATATTCTTACGCAATGTTGTAATATAACAACATACAAATGTATCACATGCTTTTGAAAAATACTCTTCATCACCATCGTGGGCTCTTAGATCTGCATTAGTATATTCCTCCTCACTTGCCCAAATGGCAATTTTTTCTCCAATCGGTATTGGTCTACACACATACATTGACAAAGTATAATCATAAGTATAAACGGAAGGCCATAAACCCCTATCATCGAAATAAAGATTAGTCAATGGGGTAATTAAATCGATATATGAATAATCTGCCAAAATTACTGCCGTATGACCATCTAAATAAAAAGGAAAAGGCCCCCTATCTCCTACAACAACACCTCCGTTATTATTTGCACTAGTAACGATAAATGTTTTATATTTATCCCCGTAAATATCGAAATCAACAAAATACGGTAAATTACCTCCTCGTGTTTCCCCATTAATACATTTATCATCATCTACACTTAACAAAGCATCTGTATCTGAATCACACGAAAACAATGCAAAAAGTATGCATAAAAAGATAAAATATTGTCTCATAAACAAGTCAATTAAAAGTGTGCCAAAAGCGTTTAAGCTTTTGGCACTAAATTAATATTAGATATAATGAATTATTTCACAACATACTTCTTGCCGTTGACAATATAGATGCCCTTGGCAAGGCCGTCGAGAGAGTTGACGTTAGAGCGCACCTTCATGCCATTGAGGTTGTAAACATCAAACGTGGTGTCGACCACCTCCACATCGGTAACGCCGGTCTCATAGTCCTCGATAGAACCGTAGTAGAGCAGCTTGGTGTTGGCAATGTAAATCATGTTGACAACAGCGTTGGTTCCATCGGGCAACGGACGCTTCTCAAGACCCACGCGGATGTAGCCGGCCACGGGCACCTGCTCGGTGTCGTTGATGTCGGTAACCTTGCTTACCACGCTGAAGTCGTCGAACGAACCAACAACCTGGGCAGTGGGCTCACCCGGTCCGAGAGTGCAAACCTCGATGGAGTCTTTGTTGGCATAGAGGTAAGTGCTGGTCACCTGGCCCTCGATTGAGCTCCACTGTGAGTTATGCACGGCCAGAGTGGCGAAGAACTCGTAGACTCCGGGCTGCTCAACCTTTACGTCCTGATATGCATACTTGTTGTCGTATGCCGTGTTGCCGCGGTTGAAGTACATGGTGCGGCCCACGCCGTCGATGGTGCCAAACTTCCAAGAAGCAGTGCCGCCTATGGCATCGATAGACCATCCGGTTGAGTTGTCGGCAAAGTCGGCGTTCACCAGGTTCATCACAGCAGGTGCCTCCCACGATGCGTTGGCAACATAGAATGTCTGCACAGCGGCATTGAGCGTAGAGTCGGTCTTGACAAGAGTGAGCGAGTCGCGCACCGACGACGCGTTGAGCGGAGTGTAATAGTCTTCGGCCGTCTTGATGGCAGCATTGAGTGCATCCTTGCCGGCAGGGCGTTTTGCGTCGGCAGCCACTTCCTTGGCAGCCTCAATGTCCTCGCCCAGCTGCACATATTCCTTGTTTACAGCATAGTAAGCGCGGATGGCGTCGCGCATGATAGGCATCTGTGCGTCGAGCTTGTCGATGTCTTCCTGCGTAGGATTGGTGCATGTTGCATACACATTGTCAGACTCGTCGATCACAGCCTGCAGCTCGTCCTTGCCCCAGATGTACTTTGTAAGCGCAACAACGTTCTTGGCCGAGTCGACCATCACCTTGAGCGCGTTCTGCGAGTTGGCCAGTGTCTCCTTCAGGAAGTAAGCCTCAACATCCTCGTTGGTAACGCCGAGTATGCGTATGTGCATGTTGTCGAAGCGCACAATGCCCGAACCGCTCACCTTGTTGCGGTCGTTGCCCGTAAAGGCACTCTGGGCGTCGCGATAGAATCCGATGGTCTGGTCGCCGTCTTCAGCCACGTCGAACACCTTGTAATAAATGTTAGACATGTATGTGGGCACGTCTTTCATTTCTGCAGAGTCGCCATTTATAAAGAAGCCCATGCCCGAAACATTGTTATAGTAGTCGGGTATGTAGAAGTTGGATTTCTTGCCCGAGCCGTCGCCGTAATACCTTGTACCCGAGCCCTTTACCATATACAGGTACTTGCCTTTGGGGAGTGCGGCAGTCTGATACTGGCTACCGGCAGCCATGGCCACGTTGGCCGGGCTCTCGGCAAAGATGTGGCGTGTGGTCATGTCAGACCACGGAGCCCTCACGCCCCAGCGTCCGCCGGTCTCCGACCATCCCTCGGCAGCGCCCTTGTTGGCGCCCTTCTCGGTGCAGTCGTCAAACGTGAAGTAATCGAAATATGAAGACACGTCGGCAGAAATGGCGTTGAGATACTCGCTCAGGGCCGACTCGCTGCCCATGATCATATCAACCATGCCGTTGAGCTCGTCAACCGAGATGTCGGGATTCTCGGCAGCAGACCTCAGCTCGGCCAACGGCTCCGACAGGTAGTCGGCTGCATCGGGGAATGTCTCGGTGTCGTCGATGATGCTTTGCAGTGTGTTTGCTGCGCTGGTGGCAATGCGGTCGTCGCCCACTTGCGTAGCTGAATAAACGCCGAAGTCGGCAAAGCTGTCAAACTGGATGAGGTTGAAGAACTCAAAGTTGAGGTAGATGTCTGTCTCGGCGCGGTAGGCATAGTTGATTGTCATCCACTCGCCGCCCTTGGTGTCAATCCACTCGGCCACGCTTCCCTGCGACTTGTTGTCTTCTGTCTCGGTGGGATACGGGCTCAATCCGTTGCCGTTGACGAACACATCCTGGTAGTTGTCGTTGCGGCCCGACCAGCGTGCGGTAGACGTAACGCCACCGGTGTTGGCCTTGACCTTGTAAGAAATCACATAGGTATTGCCGCCGGCAAGGCGCACGCTCTGGCGGAAGTTGGCACTGCCGTCGAGAGTGTTGCCCATCGTACCGCCACTAATCATGACCTGAAGGCACGGTTTGCCATCGGGCCCGCCGTTGGGCACAACGTTGAACGTGTCGGTAGGAATGGCCTTGCCGGTCAGGCCGGTCCAGCCGGTCGTACCGTTTGAGAAATCGCCATTGACCACGATGTTCTCACCCACAATCTTGTACTTGCCTGAATGGGTATAAACTGCGTCGCCGATGTTATAAGCATAAGCCGACCCAGCTACGCCCATGAAGGCAGCCGCCATCATTAGTAATTGCTTCTTCATAAATAATTAAGTTGGTTATTAATAAGTTTCGTTTTTAGCCTTTGGTCATATCTTTCGGCGACAAAGATAGGTAAAAACAGCCAAACATTATCCTTTATACACTAATTCTTTGTGGATAATCGCCCAAAATTAATTAGTTTTAACTAAAATGAGCGTAAAACGGACACCAAACTCCGTTTTACGCTCAATATAATCAGATTCAGTCGATTACGACTTTCACCGTAGAAGCCGAATCGGCTCCGCTGATGCGGATGATGTATGTGCCCGATGCACCGATGGCGCTCTTGGCACGCTCTACAGCTGTTGCACCTGTGGCCTCAAACTGTCCGACAAGCACTCCACTGAGAGTGAACACGCGGCAAACGACAGCTTCGTCGGCGGCCGGCTTCGACGAGATGCCTGCCGAAGAGATGACGCGCAGTTTGCCTTCGGCCGCAAGCAGGCCGGTGCTGTCCCAGTCGAGCCACTCGGGCAGCTCGGGCAGCTCTACCGTAGGTGTTCCGCTGAAGCTGCCGGCCGTCCAGAGCACTATCTCATCGCCCTCCTCGGGAGAGTAGTTGTCGCTGAGAGTAATGCGGATGGTTCCGTCGGCCTTGAATGCTCCGCCCACTTTGAGGAAAGACCTCGAGCTCGTGGTGTTCGAAGCGTTCTTGATGTTAAGGCTGACCACAGAGCCGGCATTGGCCGTTAGGTTGCCCTCGGCGGCAACGAAGCCCGACACATCGGCTGTGGTGGTGCGGCCCGGGGCAAGCTCTGCGCCCGAGTTGAGCACAATGTTTTTCACCGTGCCGGTGCCCTTGATCGACGTGCCGCTGTTCATCGTTATCGTGCCAGACATGATGCACGTTGTAGAATTGTATGTGTCAAGGTACAGCCCGCCGCCATTCACCGTTACCGAACCGATGTTGTCTTGCGGTGAAGAGGTGTACACTGACCATGTGCCGTCGCCGGTCTTCACTACCGACGAGCCATCGAACTGGCCACGGAACTTGATGTCGTCGCCCTGGCCGCCAATGGTGTACGTGCCGCCTCCGGCCAGTACGCCCGAGCCCGTGACGTTGGCAATGCTCACAGCGTGGCCCCTGTTGTTGAATGTCACGCCCGAATTGAGCTGCAGTGTGGCCTTAGGCAGACCGTAGGTGTTGTCGAAGTCGAACGACGGGTCGTAGGTGGCGCGCTTCGACAAGCCCGGCACGAGCGTTCCCTCAAACTCGCTCCAGTCGCCCTGGAAGTAGTTGCGGACGCCTGCCGCGTTGACGTTGAACGTTCCGGCACCTGTCAGTTTGCCGCGGTAGTTGCAACGCGGGTCGGCATAGAACGTGCCGGTTGCGCCCTCGGGCACCTCAAACGCAGCATAGTTGGTGGTGTAAGAGCCTTCGCCGTTGGGGTCGTAAAGCGTTCCACCGCGGAACTCTACGACAGGCGGCAGCTGTGTCTGGTCGCCGCTCTCAACGGCATTGACCACTCCGGCAACGATGACGAGGCGGCCCACCTGGTTGGAAGAGCCGAGCGTGAGCGTTCCGGTACCGTCTTTGCTGAGCACAGCCGACGCCCCTGTGCCGCCAATGCCGCGCTCCATGGTGAGCGACGACGACGGCTTGACGTCGATGACTGCACCGCCCTCGCCTACGAAAATCTCCTGGCCCGAGGTCACTGAGCCCGACACACCGAGTATGCCGTTGCCTGTGATGGTGACCTTCTTGTCGAGTCCGCCAAGCGAACCAAACTCCTGGCCGACGTTGTTGGCAAGCGACGTTACCACGAGCTCGCCACCGCTGATGGTGGTATTGCCGGTGTGGTTGACATTGTTTATTGTGACGCTGCCTGTGCCGCGCTTCTCGACTGTTGGGTCTCCGACGATGCTGTCGCCGGATATTGTGAAGTCTTTCTCGGAGTTGTCGAATACTATGCTCTTGGGAGCGACGTTGCCACTGACGGTAATGTCGGTGACAGAGGCAATGTCGTTGAACGTGACGATGTCGCCCTGGACAAACGAACGCACGTCTTCAGAACCGTCGACGGCAAAGTTCGGGGTCTTGTCAAGGTCCCAATCGCCACCTTCGGCGCCTGTCCACGTAACGTTGCCCGGCACGTAGTTCTCTATGGAGATATACAGCTTGCCGTCTTCGTAGGTCAAGGTCTTGCGCTGGCTGTTGAGCCCTTCGATGACAAGGTCGTTGATGTCGCCTTCTATCTTGCCAAACTCACCAATCAGATACTTGCCCTCGGCAATCCTGTCCTCGCCCGAAGCAGGATGGCAAACAAACTCCATCACCGGGGTGAGATACTGCGGACCGTTCTTCCAGTCCTTCTTCCCTATGGTGAGGACATTGGCCTTTATCTGGTCGGAAGAGATGCCGTCGCTGAACAAGTCGATAAGCATCCGCGAACCGAAGTTGAGTATGAGCGAGTCGGTCTCGATGGTTCCCTGCTTGCCTTCGCCTCCTGGCAGCAGCCTGGCGTTGTACTCTGCCTGTATGCCCTTCATGAACTTGCCGCCATCAGAGATGAGCGTTGTGTGGCGGTTGAGCCAGACGCGGCTTGACTGCATGGTTCCGTCGAAGCTGAGCGTACCGCCCCATACGTCGGTGTTGCCCGTATATGTCTCGGTGACCTTGGGCAGCACAAGCACTCCGCTGCCCTGCTTGACAAGGCGCATTGAGCCTGTAAACGCCCCGCCCGTGAGCGTGTGGGTGTATGTCTCGGTAGTGATGTTGTTGTTGTCGTCATGGCCTTGCGTCCATATCGGCGCATTGTCGGTAAAGATGTAAGGCTGTGCACCGTCGGCAACGCTGACAGTCATGTCGTTGGTCTCGCACATGATGATGTGCTTGTCGTTGCTACCGGCATCTATCGACGAACCGTTTGCAATCTCGTCACGCCCCGTCATGGAAAGAGCCGGCGGCGCCATCGTGATGCCTTCCATCTCGCCAAGGTAGTAGCTTGCATGCGGAGTCTGGTTGTATCCGCACATCTGCCATACCATGGCCTGGCGGTACTGGTGGTCATGCCAGAGCGAGTAGTTGCGCCACTTCGTGGGGAAGTCGGTTGTGTAGATGCGTATGTTGTTGTTGGCTGTGCGCATGATGACCTCCTCGCGCCAGTCGCCCAGCACATCGCCCTGATAGCAAGGCGTTCCCTTGGTGTCGTTGTTGGTCATGCTGCCGGCCAGCACCGCTATCTCGCCTTCGCGCGCCTTGACGATGTGTCCCTCGGTGTTCTTGCCGTTGCGATAGTCGAACGACTCTTCGCAAAGGTCGCCATCCCAATATATCCTGAAGTTCTGTGTAATGTTGAACGAACTCTTCGAATATCCGTCGACGCCGGCATGGGCCGCAGCGCCAACGAGATTGTCGTCGCGCGACGACACTCCCTGGGCACCGGGTATGTCGTCTACAAACTTGCCCATGTTGGCACGGCCGTCGTCGCGGCTGCCCACAGAGCGGTAATAAATCTTCGATGTGGTTGCGTCGCGGAAGTTATTGTTAGGCTGCGACTCGTTGCAGGCAAAGATTTCCTGCCCGAAGCTGTATGGGTCGAAGTCGCTGCAGTGCTGCGAGTCGCCGTGTCCGAGGCCGCTCGACGAGAGGCCCTTGCCGTTGTCATCAATCACCATGGAGCCGAACACAATCTCATCGCGCCCGTCCCAGTCGACGTCTGAGATGCAATAGTTATGGTAACCCTGCCCGTACCACATCGATCCCGGCGTGTTGCAGTTCCAGTGCCAACGCTCTTCGAGCTGGTGGGTAGCGGGGTTAACATCGTATGCAATCATCTTGTGGCGTGTGTATATGCCACGTGCGATGAAGATGCTGGGCTTGCGACCGTCGAGCACGGGAGCGCCAAAGAAATGCTTTGTGGAACGGTGGCCGTAGCCGTCGCCCCAAGCAGCGTTGAGGTCGGTCTCGCCGTCTTCAAGCCTTTTCAGCGGATACTCCATTATCTGGTAAGGCTCTCCGGTCTCGCCATTGAGGTAGAGCAGGAACTCCTGGCCCTCGTGCACAAAGAACTCAGCCCCTCCCGTATGCCCGTCTGCCGGGCGGTAGTCGGCATTCATGTCGCCAATCTCAACCGTTGTGCCGTCGGCCTTGTGTACGACAGTGCCGTCGGAAGCACGCAACACAGCCTCGGCCTTGCCGTCGCCATCCCAGTCGTAAGCAACGATATTGTTCTCGTTGTTCTGGAAATCGGCCATGTTCGGTCCCAGGTCAATCCACCACAACCGCTTTCCGTTGAGCTTATATACCTCGATGATGGCATACTCACCGTTGTTTCCTCCTTTCTTCCAACGCCCGGCTATGTCTTCCTGGTTGTCAAACTTCAATAGAATCTCAAGCTCGCCGTCGCCGTCAACGTCGGCCATGCAAGCGTCGTTGGGTATGTACGTGCTCTTGAGGTTGCCGTGATCCATCTGCACTTCAAGGTAATTGTTGGCCCATGGCGTCACGGCGTCCGACATCTGCTGCGGTACGCCGCGTACAACCGCCTGCACCTGATAGCTGCTTGAGGTAGATCCGCTTTTGTCCAAGTAGTTTGAAACATTGAGGGGCTCGCTGTTCAGCTTGGTGCCGTCGCGGTAGATGTTGTACTTAACATCATAATATTCCTCGGCAGGCATACGCCAGCTGCAGAAGATGCCCCCCTCCTTGTTTAGCTTGGAGTCTGCCTTTACCTGGACAGCCACCAAGCCTCGGTCGAGCACGTCGGTCGCGCGCTGCGCCGAGGCAGTGCCAGATAACATTCCCAACACAAACAGAGGTAGAAATCTTTTCTTCATGTTACTATTGTTTGTAGTTATTGATATATAATGAATATATGTAAAATTAGCAATAGAGTCACAGACGCAAGTTATCCAGATAACACGTTTGTCAATGCAAAAGTAGTATAAAAAAGGATTATACACGCAAATAATTAACACAAAAAACGTAAAAAAGGAGAAAAACGGACGGTCGGGCTACAGCCCAACCTCTAAAAAACAACCATATTGCACGGCTTAGCCACTACATTGATGCAGCCTTGCCAAACAATAAAGTGCAGCCTCAAGGCACTGCTGAGGCAATCTGCCCATGGGCCATAACACCTACCGCCACGGTATGGCAACTTATGGAAAAGTGACAGAAAAAGACAGGTGAAAGCCCCGGGATTACAACGTCTACGCCCCCGAACAGCCGGGCACGCAGTGGCAGGATGGCACAATAGTGAAGCCACCTCACAAACACAAAGCCGGAGGCAACGGTCTGCGGCCCGTGCCTCCGGCAACAATTCCTACCGAAAAGCCGCCCTCATGCCTTGATGGGCGAGTCTTTCAGTTTCTTGTAAAGCCCGTCGATGATGCAATCGGCCAGCGATATGTTGGGCACATGTATCTGCTGGCATCCCAGCGCGTCGGCCACGGTGAGAAACAGCTCGGCCGCCGGTATTATCACGTCGGCCCTGTCGGGCTTGAGCGAATAGCGGTCGATGCGCTCGCGGTAAGTCATTCCCTTCATCTCGTCGTACACCTTGCGCAATCCGTCAACCGGCAGCGTGTCCTTCGACTTCTTGCCCTTGCCGCTGTCGTACAGCCTGCACAACTTGTTGATGTTGCCCCCGGAGCCTATGATGGAGATGTCTTTATAGTCGGCGGCATACGCAGCCAGCTCCTCTTTCATCTTCTCCACCTCGCCCTCTTCTACGGCCCCGCCGAGGATGCGCAGCGTGCCGAGGTTGTAAGAGCAGCTGCCCACGATGCGCCCGTCGCTAATCATCGAAATCTCGGTGCTGCCTCCGCCCACATCCATATAGGCATAATTGCCCTTGCGCGCATATCCGCTCTCTACAGAATTGTCGCAAAGCAGGCGTGCCTCCTCGCTGCCGGGGATAATCTCGATGTTGATGCCTGTCTCCTTGCGTATCTTTTTCAGAATCTTCTGACCGTTGGCAGCGTCGCGCATTGCCGACGTGGCACATGCCCTGTACTCCACCACCCGGTATAGCTTCATGAGCTGCTTGTAGCTTTTTATCATGCACATCATCATGCGCTCGCGCTCGGGAGATATCTCACCGATGGTAAACACATCCTTGCCCAGCCGCAACGGTATACGGAGGAACAGCACCTTGTTGAACTCATAGTTGCCCCCTGCGTCCTCAATCACGTTCTTGATGAGCAGGCGCGCCCCGTTAGACCCAATGTCGATGGCTGCAAAATTGCTGTTTTCCATAATCAGTTCCTTATGTTGTTGTATTCTTGAGATTCCTTGAGATAGTCGACATACAGGTGCTCCTGCGAGCGGAAAGGCTCACCCTGCTGCATTTCGTTCTTGCCGAAACCGTCGACAATGCGCCCGTTGGTGGTATCGCGCAAGCCGTAATCCACAGTCCGCGCCAGGTCGCGCTGCAAGTCCTCGTCGTAGACCGGTGTAAGCACCTCGACACGGTTGACGAGGTTGCGCGGCATCCAGTCGGCGCTGCCCATGTAATACCGTGGCGTCCCGCCATTGGCAAAAATCAGTATCCGCGAGTGTTCGAGGTAGCGGTCGATGATGCCCACCACGTGCATGTTGTCGACATTCGACGGCATGAGCGAACAGTTGCCGCGCAAAACGATGTCAATCTTCACCCCGGCCGCTGCGGCGTCGTAGAGCCGCTCCACCACATCCTCGTCGGTGATGTGGTTTATCTTCATGCGTATCCAGGCATCGATGCCGGCCTTCGCATTTTTTATCTCGTTGTCAATGAGTCTCAGTATGCGCGGTTTCATGTCGTTTGGCGACACGAGGAGCTCGCGGAACCTGACGGGCTTGAATGGCTTGCGGATGAACTCGAACACCTTTTTCACCTCACGCACAAGCGTGGGCCTGGCCGTCATGACCATATAGTCGGTATATATCTTGGCGTTGCCCTCGTGGAAGTTGCCCGTGCCGATGCACGCAATGTCGCCGCCCTTGCAATTTATGTAAACGAGCTTGGAGTGAACCTTGAGCCCTTCGACGCCGAACACCACCTCAATGCCGGCTTCCTGCATGCGCTTGCTCCACTTGATGTTGCTCTCCTCGTCGAAACGGGCCAGCAGCTCGATGACCACGGTGACCTTCTTGCCGTTGCGCGCCGCGCAGATGAGGGTGTTGACAACCTTCGAATCCTTGGCCAGTCGGTAAAGCGTGGCCTGTATCTCGCGCACGTCGGGGTTGAGCGCAGCCTCGCGCAGCAGTCGTATGAAACTGTTGAACGAATGGTACGGCACGTGCAAGAAGCGGTCTTTGCCCCTTATGGTGTCAAGAATGCAGTCTTCGGTCTCCAGCTCGGGCTTGACAATGGGCGTCCACGACGGATAGCGCAACTCCGACTTGCCGCAATCGGGAAAGCCCATCAGGTCTTTATGATTCTGGTATCTGCCGCCGCTGACGATGGTGTCCAGCTGGTCGACGTTCAGTTTCGACATTATCTTCCGCAACAAGTCCTTGGGCATGCGCTCGTCGTAGATAACGCGTATGGGCTCGCCGCGCTTGCGGCTCTTGACGCCCTTGGCCACCTTCTGCACCACGCCGTAGCTCAGGTCGTTGTCGATGTCCATCTCGGCATCCTTGGTAAACTTGAAGGAATAGGCCTCGTAGGTGCACTTGCCGGCGCCGATGAATATCAGCGGCAGGCAGAACCTCACCACGTCGTCGAGGTACATGATGTTGGCAAAGCCGTCGCTGGGCGGCAATACCACAAAGCGCCCCACCTCGCGGTCGGGAACCTTGATGAGGGCATGGGTGACCGTGGGGTTCTTCTTGTCGGCCTGCCAGCGCGAACGCTTCACGGCCAGGTAGATGCTGTCGTCGTCGGTGTCGCCTATCTCCTTGATTTCGTTAAGCCACACGGGGTTTGTCGACCCGTTGAGCTTGTCAAGATAGAGCCGCCTGATGTATGTCTTCTGCTCTTCGTTGAGGTCGGTCTCATGAAGCAAGCGTATGCCGTGCTTGGCCAGGTCGTCGGTAACCACGCCCACGGTGTGCTCAAACTCCTTGTTGTATGCGGCGTTGAGGCGGTTTATTTCCTTTATCGTGGCCTTGGCCCTCACCCTGTCGGCCTTGGGTATTTTCTCCTTCGACTCGGCAATGCGGCTGAGCGATGCCACACGGACGCGGAAAAACTCGTCGAGGTTGTTTGAGTATATGCCGAGAAACGACATTCGCTCAAGCACCGGTACATTCTGTTTCTCTGCCTCCTGCAGTATTCTGCGGTTAAAGTACATCCAACTGAGGTCGCGCTCAACATAGCGACGGTCTTTGCGGCTCTTCTTGCTCTCCATATCTAAAATATATTTATCTCGTGCAAAATTATTTAACCTGTGCTACATTTCTGTTTCAGCGGCGTGAAAAATACATTACGCCTCGCCCACAGCACGCCCGCCACGGGCTCACCACTTCACCCGCCCATACTTTTCCTTATACCATATCTGCCAGGCGTTGACAAGGTTCTGCCATATCACGTAGGCACCGGGCGCCAACGCCGACAGCGGGTCGAGAAACGTGAGCGCTATCCATATTCCCACCACGGTGTTCTTCTGGCCGAGCGCCTGGCCAGCGCTCACGCTGTCGCCATAGGCATGACCCACGGCCTTGCCCATGGCAAAGAGGGCCAGGGTGACCAACAGCGGGAGCGCGAGCAGCATGACAAGCGTTGAGCCCGACACCGTGGCATGAAGGATGTTGCGCACGGTGACGCCCGTGACGATGGCCAGGTTGACGCACCAGATATAGAATGCGAGGTTGCGCACGCCGGCAATGGCCGACGTGATGCGGGGCACCAACCTGCGGCACAACAGCGCCAGCGCCAACGGTACGACCAGCACAAAGGCCACATTGCGCAGCACCATGAGCATGGCCGTGAAAAACGACACGTCGACACCGCGCTCGATGAGCGGCAGGAGCAGCGGAACGACAACAGACGTGACAACATTGTCGATGATGGTATATATGGTCATCGAGGCTATGCTGCCGCCAAGTTTCTCGGTGACAACGGCCGCGGCGGCCGCCGTAGGGCAGGCCACGCACACGAAAACCCCAACGAGTACAAGCCTTACGCCCGGCACTCCGGCACACACTATGCCGGCGACAAGGGCCAACGACAGCACGATGCGCAACAGCTGCAGCCAGAAGTGCCACGGCCGCGGGCACAGGTCGCGCACGTCGATCTTGCAAAATGTGACGAACAGAAGCACGAAGAGCAACACCGGCAGCGCCCCCACCAACAGCGGCTCGGCATCGGCTCCTATCGGCTCCAGAAAGGAAACGCGGGAAAAGAGCAGATAAATGAGGGTGCCTGCCAACAGAGACACCACCAGCGACCAACGTTTGATGAATGACAAAACGTTCATAACGATAATATTAATATATAAATGTACGCGCGGACAAACCGCTGCGACCTGAAGCGAGCCTGCATGGGCCGAAAGGCGGAAAAGGCGGCGGCTCTTGCACCGTGGCGCCCTGCGGCAACGCCGGCATGAAGCCATGGCCGCATTGCCACGCCTGACGGCCAATGGCGGTGACACCAAACAGACACCCTATCAAACCCAATTGCGCCACCACGACGGCGGCCATGAGCCCGCTGCCCTACAGCGCCGACTTACAGACGGCGGCAACATGCCACTACAGGCAGCCGTTCCGAATATATGCATCGGATATCTATTGTGATGCAAATATAACCTTTCTATCGCAAACCCGCAACAAAACGGATGCTTTTTTTGGTGTTTTCCATTCATTTGTCAATCCGCCCCCGACAGGCGGCACACATGGCGCCACCATGGCATGCCGGGGCCGGCGGGCACGGCCGACGCCAAAGCCAACCGTCGTCGGCATGCCGCCAAAGGCCAACGAAAACGCAGGCATACGGCAAGACCTGCCGTCAGGGCTTGCAAAATGGGCCGTTCCGCCTTGCAAAACGGCCCATGCAGCACTGCCAAACGGCACATATCGCAAGGCGGAACGGCCCGTTTTGCAACGGCAGGGCGGCCAGCCACGCAACCCGCTGCAGGCCAGGCTGTTTGCCGAAGCAGGCCCGTGGGCGCCAAGACCACACGCCACCCCGGCTGCGGAAGCAAAGCGCCCAAGGCCGAGGCCACCCACAGCAGGCCACAATACAAAACAAAGGGTGCCGCGCCTCACGACGCAACACCCTCAAAAAATCCGAATCTATTTATATCATATCGCAATATCACTGTAATTGCCTGCTTCAAGATGCGATGGGCCGCGAGCCGCATCGCAACGAGGCGACAGCCGCGGCAACACAACGCTCGGTATGGAATGCGCCCGGCCATGGACGCTGCCACGCATGCAAAGATAAATATCACATTACAATTATTGCGAGTTTAGATGCTCGAATTTCGCTGCATATCGCATATAAACCACATAATCCACAAAACAGAACCATCATTATGCCCGACAAAGGGCTTAAATCACAACAGTAGGCCCGGGCAACCGGCGTTTCAGCCGAATTGCCGAGCCGTAGGCATGCCGCCCTTGGCAATCGGACCGCAGGCCGAGGCCGCACAGATCGGCAGGCGAAATGGCGCAAGACGGACAAGGCGATTGGCAAGCATGGCGCGCATTTCCAAACAACGGCAGGGCGGCACGACGGCCAGCCGCTTGCAAAAGCAACTGGCATGCTGCCACGCGCAAGCACTACGATTGCCAGATATGCATGCCGCATATACATCCGCCACCATCCTAAAAAAAGCCCCCGGCACGGCAGGGCAACGCCGCCCCCATGTTGCATGCTTACAATGCAAGGCAGCAACATCATGCCGGCGACGGCCATGCAAGGCATGCTGCCAGACGCATTCCTTGCGGCCTGCATCTACCGATGCACATGAAAAAGCCGGCCCCGTGGCTTCTATGTTTTCAAGCCACGGGGCCGGCAAATGCACATCAAAGATTTTTCAAGAATTCAATCTCGACAATCTTAAGCGAGTTTTTGCCTTTCACGGCCTTGTCGTTGTTCCGGGCGTCAAGTTCCTGCACGGCGCCGAAGGCATCCTTTGTGGTGCTGGCCCCACGCGAACGTATAGTGATGGTGTTGGTCTTTGGGGCATTCTTCAGCGGTATGTGTATGTAGCTCAGCGCCTTGGGCGTCCATCCCTCCCACACGAGCGAGTCGCCCGCATAGACAGCTATCGGGTATGTAGTAGAGCGGAAGCCCTTCATCTTCACACAAATGTCGTCAATCTGCGTGTTCTCGGCCAGCGTGTATGTCACCCAGGCAGAGTCGAGGCGGTTGCTGCTCTCCCACGACGTGTTCTCAAACGTGTCGAAACTCAGGCGCACGTCGTTGCCGCTGCCGGCCTTGGCCGACACTATCTGCACCCCGCGGCGCCACTGGCTGAACGACGGTTCGTCGGGCGTCTCGCCTCGGTCGAGCACAGGCTTAAGCCCGTCGGAGGGCAACCACCTGGACAGTCCGTCGGCCACTTCGACTGCAGACGTGCGCAGTGTTATCGTGGCTGGGGCCATGCCTTCGGCCTTGGCCGTGAGCTTCACCGTCCCGGCCTTGGCGAGCGAGCGCAACATGACACGGTTGACGCCGCACTCAACAGGCAGGGTGTCGCAAAGCACATGGTTGTCCTTGCCCTTGGCCACACCTCCGCGCCACTCGGCCGGGCCGTCGAGCTCAAACTTTATCAGGCTGTTGTCGAGCGGGCAACGGCGCCCCTGCTTGTCGACCACCTCGACCTGGACGAGCGCAACGTCGGCCCCGTCGGCCTTCCAGCCCGTGGGGTTCTCGATGGCAGTGAGCTTAATGTGGTCGGCAGGGCCCGATGTCTCGAGCGAATACGACGACACTTGGCGCCCCTGCCTGTCCATGCCGATGGCCGTCAGCCTGTCGGCGGCATACTTCAAGTCATTGAACACATAGAGGAACCTATATTTGTGCTCCGTTGGGGCTATGCGCTGCCCGCCCTGCTCGAGCACCACGCTGTCGGCATTCGACACCACATAGACCGTGGGTATCACCTCGCCGGGCTTATAGTTCCAATGGCCCACGATGTAAGTGCGCGGCTTTAGGTCGTCTACCCATCCGTCCCACATCACCTGGTGGGCAAAGAAAGCATCCTTGGGCACCCTCATCGGGTCGACAACACCGCTCACCCTGTAGTTGTCGGCCGAACGCCCGTGGGTCTGGGTGTCGCTGAACACAATCTTTGCGCCGCCCGAATTGACCTTTGTGCCCGAGCCCGGACGCTCCAGCCAATACTCATACCAGCGTGCAACAAGCTCGCGGGCAAACTCATCGTTGTTGTGGTTGTAAGCGTCGGCAGGGGCATTGCGATAGAGCGGGCCGTCGCCCTCTTTGTGGAAAGGATACGACCATGAGTTCCAATACCAGCGCAACGCCTCGTCGCGGCAGTACTCCATCATCCACATCGGCTTTGTGTCGCTCTTGTTGACATACAGCATCTCGCCGCCATACTCGGCCTCGGGACGGTCGAGCATCTCGCGGCTGCCTATGGCGCGCCCGCCGTTGGGGTCGTACTGGTCGCGTATGGCTTTCATCGAAATCATGTGGTCTTTCGATATCTTCTGGTTTCCGCACTCATAGAAAAGTATGCTTGGGTTGTTGCGGTTGTAGATGATGGCGTCACGCATCAGCTCCTCGCGCTGCTCCCAACGGCGGCCTTCAACGTCGCGCTCGGCGTCGCCGGCCGGCATGGCCTGTATCAGGCCCACCCTGTCGCACGACTCCACGTCTTGCTTCCACGGCGTGATGTGCATCCAGCGCACAAGGTTTCCGCCGCTCTTCACCATCAGGTCGTTGGAGTAATCGCTCAGCCATGCCGACACAGACATGCCCACCCCGGGCCACTCGTTGCTTGTGCGCTGTGCATAACCGTGCAGCATTATGACCCGGTCGTTGAGATAAACCATGCCGTTTTTGAACTCGGCCTTGCGGAAGCCCGTGCGTGTTACCACCTCGTCGGCCCCAACAGTTGTCTTGACATCGTAAAGGTAACCGTATCCCCAGCTCCAGAAATGCAGGTTGTAAGCCCTGCACTGGGCTTTCAGTATGGCTGTGCCGTGGGCCGGAATGGTCACCTCCTCGCTGGCAAAGCCGCAAACCTCGGCTCCGTCAAGCTCGTTGACGGCCACTTCGAGGCGGCGCGTCACAGGCCGGTCGGTCTCGTTTTTCACCTCGCTCTCAACGCAGATGGTTGCCTGCCGGCCCTTTATGTCGTAGTCTTTGGCATAGATGTACACGCCGGTGGTCTTCAAGTTGCTGTAGAGCGGCAGCGTCTGGTAGACGTCGTCAACCACATGAAGCCTCACATTCTTGGTAAGTCCGCCGTAATTTGAGTTGAAGTTGTTGTTGTTCCATTGGAATGTTGAGTTCGTAGACCGCTCGTGGTAGCGCCAGTCGTTGTCCGTTCGAACCTCTATCTCGTTCTTCCCCTTCTTTAAATAAGGCGTAAGGTCGAAGCCAAAGGCCATCACCCCGTTTTCATGGAGCCCCACCCGCTCACCGTTGAGGAACACCTCGGCAGCCTGGCGGGCGCCCTCAAACTCAATGAAGACACGCTTGCCCTCGGCGCTCTCGGGCATGCGGAACGTCTTCCGGTACCATATCACCGAGTCACTCATTTGGTTGATGTACACCTTGAAGGCCTCGTCTTCATTCCACGCATGCGGAAGGGTGACGAGATTTTTCTGCTTTTCGATTCTCCAGCCGGAGTTGAAGTTGTATGTATCGCGCGCCTCGGCATTCATAGCCAGCGCGATACCCCCGACAATAAACAGGTTCCTAAAAAATATTCCCATATTACTATATAGTTTGCTTTGTGTATCTGAGTCCCAGTCTAAGCTGCAATGAACCAAGGGAACATTCCCGAGTGCAGCTTATCTTATGCAAAGATACGACAAAACCACCATAAGCAATATGGGAATATCGTACGATTATCGTGTCAAACGTCCATTTTTAGCGCTTGATGAGCTTCTTGACATAGCGTCCGCTTGCAGATTCCACGCGCAGCACATATATGCCCTCGCGGAGGTTTCCGAGACCGTCGACAGTCAGCCTTGAGCTGCCTGCCACACCATACTGCCTGCCGAACACTTGGGCACCGGCCGCATTATAGATGCTTACAGCCACGTCTTGCTGTCCGCTGACATTGACGTCGATTGCAATCTGGTCTGCAAAGACACCGCCAACCACTCTTGCCCATCCGCCATCGCCGGCAGTCGAGGCATCCACTATGCCCGAGGGGTCAACGCAGTTGATGCGGATGGTATCATACTTGGTGGAATTGTCGACGACGTTGGCACCGCTCTTTATCACAAACTCATACAGGCCTTCCATCATAGGCGTGCCCGACAAGGTGAATGTCTTTGTTGTATAGGTGTTGCGAACAAACTTGAATCCCTCCGGCGCGGTCTTTGTCTCGGTACCGTCGGGTGCAATGCAGTTGTAGAGCGAAGGCGCGTTGCTGTTCACCCACCTGCATTCAATGTCCTTGATGGGCTCGCCCAAGGCGACGGTCTGCTCAAACCCACCCTCGCCCAAGACGGCGTAACGGGTAGAGAAATAGTCGGGCAGGTAATAGCCGAGGTGAGGAGGCTGGTTGTAGGCCACATTCTGCCATGCCACTCCGAGGCGGTAGACATGGTCGTGCATCAGTGTCGGCACACGGAAGTCTGTCGGTACGTTAGTCGTAAACACATTGAGGTGGGCAGCGTCGCTGCCATCCCAGAATATCAACTCTTCGCGCCAGTCGCCGAGAATGTCGGCCTGGAGGTTCGGGGTGTTCTTCGTTCCATTGCAGGTCGACGAGTTTGCTATGTCATAGAAGTTCTTGCCGCTGATGGGGTAAATGCGTTCAGTGCCGTCGCCAATCCATTTGTCCATCTTGTTTCCGTCAAGAATCTCGTCATCAAGGTCGCCGTCCCAGTATGTACGGAAGTTGACCGTCGTCGACTTCGTGCTCACCACGCTTCCGTCGACGGCACTGCGTATGCTCCGGTCGTTCGACGACCAGAACTCAAATCCCCTGCTGTTCAAGTCGATGTCGGCGGCAAGGCCACGGCCGTTGTCACCGCTTCCCTTCGAATAATGCAGTATCTCGCCCGTTGCGGCATCGTGGATGTTCCACCCGTAAGGCGAACTTTCATGCACGGTGAACACCTCCAGGCCCGGACGGTCGGGCATCAGGTCGCTCAGGTGCATGGCGTCGCCATGTCCGTAGCCCGTGGCATAGAGTTGCTTTCCGTCCTGGTCGATGGCGCAGCCGCCCCAAACAATCTCATCACACCCGTCACCGTCGACGTCGCCCGCCGAGAGGTTGTGGTTGCCATTG
>OLNP01000497.1_pt1 | contig 41656 bp, 56 predicted proteins | sample 1671951 | NCBI WGS metagenome assembly OLNP01 (sample SAMEA3136629, study PRJEB25190) | human gut metagenome | biome: human gut; feature: human-associated habitat; material: faeces | place: Austria | collected 2013
AGATAGTGTCAACAGGTAATTAAAAAATTACTTACACACTTTTCTTGACAAACCCGGATCATTTCTAAAAGTAATATTCTACTTCTTCTAGATTTTAACTTGTTTAACGCTTCACATATTTTTTAGCAATTAACTGACAGCGCCTAATTTATTTTCAAATTCAAAAAAAGGAAGAATTATTCTTCCAAAGCTTTTAAGAATCGGTTAATATACTCACTTCCATCTTTTTCTAAACCATATGAACCCATTTCAATACTAGGTTTCTTTTCACCATGAAAATCACTTCCACATGTTATCAACAAATTATGTTTTTTCGCAAATTCTTCATAATACTCAATGTGTTCTGGCGCATGATAATTGCTGAAAACCTCTACTCCATCGATGCCTGCGTCAAGAGCTTTTTGTAACAAATCTTTCTTATGATAAAAAGTTTTAAAAGGATGTGCAACCACGGCAATTCCTCCAGCTTCATGAATTTTTTTGACAGAATCTTCAAAGCTAGGATTCTCAACATAAACATACAAATCGCTGCCGGCCTGGCATTTATCCCAGAAAAAATTTACTGGAGCAGGATCACTTCTTTTTCCTCCAGGAATATAATCTTTGAAATCTTCAATACCCTGATAACGAGGATCATTAAAAATTCTCGTCCACATCAAAAACCACGGATTCTTACCATGACTTGCCTCAATCAACTCATCAGCGTCCAATTCGATTCCGTATTTATTTTGGATCTTTTCAACACGTAGATAAAACGCATCATACATTAACTTATTCAATCGATCTGCTAAATTCACAAAATATGAATTTTCAATATCAATTCCATACCCTAACAAATGAACATCATTTCCCTCCAAAATTGTTGAACACTCAATACCTGGAATCACTCGAATCCCTTTTTCTTTTCCAAGTTCAGTGATTTCTTTAACACCTTTTACAGCATCATGGTCTGTTAAGGAAATAATCTTTAAACCTTTTTTATCCGCAATGTCAATCAATTCTTTTGGTGAGAACTGACCGTCCCCGCTATACATAGAATGCATATGTAAATCAAATGAATTCATATCTTATTCCTCCACTATCGTTTATTTTAGTCTTTGAAAAAACGTTAGTAAAGAAAAGAAAAAACATTTTAAACAAAAAGCCTGTTATACAGCCATGAGGGAACCCGATGGTCAATCAGCTTATCACCAAACCTTGATCATGGATTTTTAAATTCGTTAAATAAATATGGAGGGTAAAGATTCAAATAACCAAATTAATATTTATCTAGCATGTAACTCAACAAACAATGACAAAACACATTCATTCAAAGTAAGGAATCGAACCTTAAACCACATAATTATCAATTATGTGCTCTACCATTGAGCTACTTTGAATTGCTTTTAAACTCCCCTTTACGGGAAAAGCTGAGTTCACGTTTTCGTATAACAGGCGCGACACTTAGTGGATTTCAATAAAGGTTGTCGCATTAGAGATTTTGATCTTAGTCTCTAATTCACTCAACAAGGTTGTATGCTTATCTTTTAGAGATTCAATCTCGTCTAAAACATTTAAAGGATCAATCAATTCGACCGTGTTTTCGCTAATATAAGCATCAACAACACTTAATGGTTTATCATCTTTATATTTCCCATCTTTTCCTAAAATGGAAAGTCGCATTTTCTCGGCATCTTCTTCCAACCGTCGATTTCTTAGATCTTTCAACTCAAGGACTTCATAATAATTTTCTTCCATTTTATTTCGAAGTATGGTTTCAAAATCCATAGCATTTAATTCTCGTAAACGATTACGCATAGATAAAGCAACCGCAACAGAATAAGTGCCAAATGACGTTTCAATATATGTATTGGCATTTGAAGTAATGATAGCTTCATCAATCTTTTGATATCGTTTGATCAAATCTTGAATCTGTTGATAACTTGTCTTAACTTTCTTACAAAATTCTTCTTTGGTAATTACTTGTTGAATCACTTTTTCTTCATTTCGTTTCTTACCATCCACAAAATCAATTCTTTCTATTTTAGAATTAATTTTTTTCACCAATAAATCCCGCTCATCCAAAGCTTGTGTAATTAAAAGTTTGTTTTCCATTCTGCTATTCTCCTCATAAGCCTCGATTCATATTTTCCAATACGATCTGTTCCTTATTTCCTACAAGAAGAGAATCCATATTAACACGTAACAAGGCGCACAAAGAATACAAAATATCTATAGACGGAATACTTTCCCCACGCATCCATTTATAAACCGTTTGCACACAGCATAATGAAAGTTTGTCTTGAACATCTGTTGGTTTCAGTCCACGAACTTTCATTAAGCTTCGAATTCTTTTTCCTGTTTCGATCTTATCGACCCTTGGGTACATGCAAATTCATCTCCTTCTTTAAACAAATCGATCCGCGGTATTTTTGATTTGTTTTATGCTTTCATTATATGTTAAAAGAAAGTACTTGTCATTTAACTATAAAGCTAAAAAAGACGTAAAAAAAAGCTTTTTTGTCACGTTTCATCACGATATACAAAAAAGCGATATATACTTCATTTTTATCATACAATTCTATACGATTTAAATTTCAATTGTTTTCCCTGTTGTCAAAAAATCAATACGATCTTTTAGATATTTTTTTAATAAATCATACGATACATTCCCCGTACAATGACCTGTAAGAACATATTGTATATTCTTCTCGATAAAGATACATAAATTTTGAATCTGTTCCTCAGTAAAACTTGATGTTTCAATATGGTTTTTAGTGGATTTCATATGCAGACCACCAACATATGCATAAACTGGCTTGTTCAATCTTTTCTTTATATTGTCTACAATCGATTCCAGTCCCGCATGAGAACAACTGTTACAAATCACAAGTCCCTTTGGGGTATCAAATACTAAGCTCAATTCATGATTAAAATTATCTGGCTGAAGTACGTCATCTACTTTTTTATATAATTTTTTCTGCACACCTATTTCTTTTGTGTTTGATACATCATCAAGTATCAAATATATTTTTTCATCAATTTTTGTATCCTTTGAAATAGTATTAAAACGATTTTTCATTTGTTTTAGTTTCGAACTTAAACCAATATAATGAACACTCCCACCTGAACCTGAATAATAATCACCAAAAATATTTTTAGCCCCATAAACCACTTTATCTTTATATTGATTTAGAAATACCATAAAGCCATCTCCGTGATCATAATGCCCATGCGAAAGAACTGCTTTATCAACACGACCTAAATCTATACTCAAAGCATGAGCATTTTTAAAAAAGCTATCACTCGGACCAGCATCCAGTAAATACTTTTTATCATTAAATTCAATATATAAGCTTAGCCCATGTTCAATTTTGAATTCGCTGGGTCCTGTATTTTCCACCAATACTGTAATTTTCATATTATGCCTTCTTCTTTAAGTAAGCATCTACCTTATCCTTTTTACAAATGTCTATAAACGGGCATCGATAACATTCAGGATTTCTTGAATGACAGAGATAACGTCCAAAAAAGATAAATTCATGATGTCCTCGATTCCACCGATCTCGATCGATCTTTCTTTTTAATTTTTCTTCCACTTTTTCAACTGAATCGTATGGCTTGGCAAGACCTAGACGTTTACTGATACGATCCACGTGCGTATCGACCGCAAAACTTGGAATATCAAAGGCCACACTGCGGACTACATTCGCCGTCTTTCTTCCTACTCCTGCCAAAGACATCAAATCTTTGTAAGAGCTAGGGACCTCTCCATGAAATTTTTCTTCTAGATCTTGAGAAAGTTTAAGAATAGAACGTGCTTTATTGCGATATAAACCAATTCGTCGAATATAAGACTCAATATCACTTAAAGATGCTTGAGCCATCGCTTTTGAAGTTGGATATGCCGCAAATAGAGCAGGGGTTACTTTATTAACGGATTCATCTGTGGTCTGTGCACTTAATACAACCGCAACCAAAAGCTGAAAAGGTGTTTCGTGCTTTAATTCACACTCTGCATTTGGATATAGTTTTTCCATTTCATCCAAGATTTCATTCGCATTCATCGTTTACCATTCTCCACATCTTCCACACTTAATCCCTTATCTGTCCACGAAATCAAGATTCTTTCAATATAGTTAAGATCTCGCTTATCATAAGAAGCTGCCTCATTCAAAGCCACGATAACCATTCGTTCACTATAAATTGATGCCAAATTTAAGATCCTATCCATTTCCGAAGGACTTAAAGAACGTTTAAATTCATCTTCAAATTCTTCCAATAAAGATTTCGCATAATTCACTTCAGATGTATTTTCTAATGCATAAACTCCACTGATGTCAAAAACCATATTTCCATCTTTAAAATCTAAATTTAAATATCCTTTTTCTGCTAAAGCATTAAAAATATCTTCTACTTCTTCTTCATTGATTTTTAGTTTTGTTGCCAATAACTCATGATGAATATTGACATGAATCGTATTAAAGTGATCGATTAACAACAACACTAAAGCTTCCTTAGCATCTAAATGAAGTGTTTCTAAATGTTCTAGAAGCCATACTTTTCGATCCAAATACGGTGCATCCCAAGAAATCTTTTCCATATTTTATACCTCTCGCTGATAAACTCGTTCCAATGTATCATAGTCTAAAAGAATTATCTTATTGCTGCCACGAATTTCATAAACTGGATTATCATAACCATATCCAAGCTCAATCGTATCACATTCGATTCCATAATCTGTAGAAGCCTTTTCTTTGGCAGCTTCATAATCCAGTGTTGCAATTTCTCTAGTAGTAATAACTTCGCAATTCTCGTCAAACCAATATAACGTTGTCTCTGTATATCCCTGATAAGTTGTATAGTCAAATTGATGTACAGTTAATCCTGTAATTCCTTTATTTTCTTCAGTAATCTGATCAAGATCATTTTGAAGCGTAACTTCATGAACACGACTAGGTCCACTTATAAACAAAGACCATAAAATCGCGATGATCAAAATCAAAACGATCCACAAAACTACAGTTAATCTTTTTCCGTAAAACTTATTTTTCATGAATTTGCCTCTCTATGCGTCTAATTATATCATAGAGCGAACAAGATAAAAGAAATTTGAATTTTAAAATCATTTACATGTTTAAATTGATTCAAGTCTCCATTCATAATATGATTAAAGTAGAAATATACAACATAGATATATAAACAGGATGTGAGTTTTATGATAAAAACTATCTCTCTATGGGTCAAAAATGACTCAAAATGGAACATACTTTTATTTATTTTTGCCTTATGGATTCTCTATGTCTTTTCAGTCTCTGGAGATGCCACAAATCCGATGAATAATGGATATGGATTCCTTATTTTTTCTCTTTTTGCCACAACATGGATAAACATTCTACCACTTTGTACTCCTACAAAGAACAAATCAATGATTCAAATACTCGAAGAAACAAATAATATTCCAATAACCTTACTAATGCTTTTCCTATTTAAGACCTTTATTCTCTACATTGTTCTTCTTTTCATTTGGATACTACATAGTATATTTAATCACACACCTGTGATGATATTGCCTGCTAGTCTTATGTATTGGTTATCCAGTTCACTCTCTATCTTACTCCATAGTTTCTGCTTGTTCTTACGCTTTTCAAAAAGTGAATATTGGAGAAGACAGGCATATTTTCCTGCCATTATTTTGTTTACATTCACACCTTTTATTACACGATACACTCGATTTAACTATCAGGTTTTCTCTGATCTTTTCAAAGAATATACAATATGGATCTTACTTTTATTCTTTCTTTTTTACATAATAGGATATCTTTGGATAAAAAGAATTATCCGAAAATATTTTAAAGAGCTATAAACAAAAAAGTTTACAGCTCTTTTTAATTAAAGTACTTTGTTAGAATTAACTTCTGACAAAACGTTTGATAACACAAACGATAATCCATACAAAAAAGATCTACTAATTAATCATTAGTAGACCAAATAGGTGTTTCATCACCTCTTCGGATCAAAATTGCTTTCTGAAACTCTGTTTGGTTTAAGAATCTCAAAATATCCAGTATTTCTTCTTCTGTACATCCAACAAGCAGTTTAACTTCACAATCTTTTTTCAAGATATCTGCAGAAACCGCAATCGCATCAACAGTATGTGTTGGAATAGATCCCTTAAAAAGATCAATTGGATCTTGATCAGATCCTGCTGTTGTATCAGACAAGAATCCATAATCAACTGGATATACTAAATTTGAATATTTGAAATGTGTCGAGCCTTTCGGTCTGTCGATCGTGCAATCACTTGAAAACATCAGCGTATCTAGTTTCTGCCAAAAAAACGCATTGTTTTCTAATTCTTTCATAGAAAAACCTCCCAGCATGTAACTATTATACCATTTAAGAAATATTTTTCAAATCTGTGAAACAATTTTCAATATATTGAGAAAATCTCTTTTATTTTTTTAGGCTCCTTCGTGACCAAAAGCGATAATTGTAATAATATCCTTGCTTTCTGAGGAGAAAATTTTAGAGCCGGTATGGTTTTTAGTTCCGGGTCAAAATACTTTGAATCAAAGACTGCACCCTCTATAACTCTCGATGAACGAACAAGTATACAATCATCATTTTTCTCGATTACATCTTTTATCGCAGAAGGATAGTTCCCTGAACCAGTTCCCGCAATAACAACTCCATCATAACGTTTCATCATGTCTTCTAAAAGCTGAGGATCACAATCGCTGTGCACATAATAAATACCAACTTTAGGAAGAATATCAATAGATAAATTTGCAAATATCGTCTGATGGGTATGTTTTTTATGTGGTTCACTCAACAAATATACTTGATCATCTCGCATATAACCTAAACTTCCAAATTCCCCCATCTTAAAAGCATCCGTTTTATAACTGTTTGTTTTCTGTAGATCTCTTCCTGAATATATAGTATCTGAAAATAAAGCCAATACACCAGCATCATAGGCATCAGTTGAACAAGCTAATGCTACAGCCTGATAAAGATTCATCGGCCCATCAGCACTTGTTGATGTTGCCGGACGCATCGATCCTGTTAAAACAACCGGTTTATGACAATTTAAAGTCAAATTCAAAAAGAAAGCTGTCTCTTCCAATGTATCCGTTCCGTGCGTGATTACGATTCCGTCAATCGAATCATCTTTATCATAACGTTCACAATATTCTCTAAGCTTTTTCCAATGTGATATTCCTATGTCATTAGAATCCAAATTACACAATTGGATCATTGTTAAATTGGCAAGGGTATCAATTTGAGGAATTGAATCAACAATTTGTTTTACATTGATTGTACCGGCCTGATATGAGGCACTTTCACCAATTTTGCCACTTCCTGCAATTGTTCCACCAGTTGCAATTATCACAATGTTTTTCATTGGGATATAAACTCCCATAAATCCTGTGTTTCAGCCGTATCAAAATCGATCGGAGCATCTAAGCCACCTAAGCTAACAGTTTTATTTGTATCACTAAATCCAACAGCTGAACTGGTAATCTTGCCATCTTTAAATACATACATCGTTGGTGTGTAATAAAAATATGGGGCAATTTCTAAGAAAGCCTTACCTTCATCTGTAGATGAATCCAATGTCTGTGAACCATCATCCTTAGATGTAAAACCAAAATCTGTTGAATCTAATTTATATAAGGTAATTCCTGGGTGTTCACCTTCTGTTTGATTAATATATTCCTCAATCGCTTCACAAAAAGAACACTCATCCCTTTCAACGATCATTACAAAATCTTCTTTGTTATCAATTTTTTCTTGAATTTCGGCAACAGTGATATCCACTTCTTTAAAATCATCTTGCGGCACAGAACAAGCCACCAAACTTATCCCTACAAAAAATGCCAGGATCATTTTACTTATTTTCTTCATATTTAATTACTCCTTCTATCAGTCGTACAACAGAAAACGCCAAAGCTTCCAACTTTGCAGAAGCTGTCTTCAAAGCAGTTTGAAAACTCATTGCTCTATCTGCACTTGAAAAAATTCCAATTACGCCTTCTTTGTAAAGTTCTTCATAACCAAGCCCTAGAGCCCCACTCAAACAAATAACCGGTTTATCATATTTTTTTGCTAATTGAGCAATTCCATAAGGAACCTTGCCATATACAGTCTGCCGGTCCGTTTGTCCTTCTCCTGTAATGACTATATCACATTTTGAAATTTCGCCTTCTAAATGGGCATATTCTGTCAAAAGTTGAATTCCTGGGACCATTCTTGCATGAAACATGCCTAAAAGCACAGCACCAATCCCACCTGCAGCGCCAGAAGCTTCAAACTCATTGACATCCACATGAAAGGTCTGATCCAGTTTATCGCGATAGTGTCTTAACCAACTATCAATTTCTTCCATTTGATTCTCGTAAATACCTTTTTGTTTCCCAAAGATATGGGTAGCGCCTTCTTGACCTAAAAGATGATTTTTTACATCACAGGCAACGATAAACTCTACATTACTTGGAATCGAGAAAGCACGTTTGTCAATGAAAGCAATCTTTCCTAAAGCATATGTATTTGGACGCAGCAATTCTCGATTGGAATCATAAAACCGCACTCCAAACTCACTCAAAAGTCCCATACCTCCATCATTGGTACTGCTGCCGCCAAGACCAATGATGATTTTTGACACACCAAAAGACAGGGCCTGTTTGATTAATATGCCAACACCTTTACTGGAAGTAATCATGGGATTGCGATCTTTTTTGTCTACCATGCTTAAACCAATACAGCTGGCAACATCTATGATCGCAATATCTTCCTCTTGTGAAAGACAGATTCCAGCACGAATCTTTCTATGATAAGCATCTAAAGTATTTACATCAACCATCTTACCATTGATTACATCACAAAAAGCCTGAGCCGTGCCTTCTCCTCCATCCGCCATGGAAAATACTTTGACTCGGTGTTGGAAATTAGCTTTTAATATGCCTTTTTCGATCGTTTGACCGACTTCTTTTGATGTCATACAGCCTTTAAACGAATCGCATGCAACAACGAATTTCATGTACATATTTTAACATTTATCCTTATTGAGTTCAAAAACTAGTTAATATATAATATTAAAAGCACTGAAAGGAAAGATTCTATGTCAAAAAAAAGAATAGTAGTGGGAGTTAGCGGTGGAATCGCTGCCTATAAAGCCTGCGATCTTGTCAGCAAACTTTCCAAGAAAGATTATGAAGTTAAAGTGATCCTCACAAAACACGCCGAAAAGTTTGTTTCAAAACTCACTTTTGAAGCGTTATGCCATAATTATGTAGAGACCGATTTATTTGATGAATCAAATGAAGATCCAATTGCACATATTACACTTGCTAAGTGGGCCGATCTCATGATCATCGTGCCGGCAACCGCAAATATCATTGCCAAGGTAACACATGGTATCAGCGATGACCTTTTAAGTACAACATTTCTTGCCTGCAACAAACACAAGATGATTTGTCCAGCCATGAACACACAGATGTATGAAAACCCAATTACTCAAAAGAATATTCAGGCATGTAAAGATCTTGGATATCAGATCCTTGATCCTGTAGTTGGTCACCTTGCCTGCAACGACACCGGAAGAGGAAAGATGATAGAGCCTGCAGATATTGTTGAAGCCATTGACAACTACTTTAATACATCAAATAAGCTAAGCGGGAAAACCGTATTGATTAGTGCCGGACCGACACAGGAAGCCATGGATCCTGTTCGCTTTATATCGAATCACTCAAGCGGAAAGCAAGGATATGCAATCGCAAAAGCGGCTAAAGCCATGGGGGCAAATGTAATTCTTGTCAGTGGTCCAGTTCAATTAGAAAAGATAGAAGGAATACAAACAATCGATGTTACCAGTGCTTTAGATATGTTTGAAGCCATCAAACAAAACGCAGATAAAGCCGATTACATCATTATGGCTGCTGCTGTTTCGGACTATCGCCCAGAAAATATTGCAGAACACAAAATCAAGAAAAGTGACGATACAATTGAAATGACTTTTGTCAAAAATCCAGATATCCTAGCCTATTTAGGACAATGCAAGACAAAAAAACAAATCATCTGCGGATTTGCAATGGAAACACAGGATCTTGATAAAAATGCCAAAGAAAAACTAGAAAAGAAGAACTGCGATATGTTGATCGCAAATAATCTGTTTGTTTCTGGCGCAGGATTTCAAACCGATACAAACATTGTATCTTTACTAACAAAAGATTCGATTGAGCACCTGCCTAAGCTTTCTAAAGAAGAGCTTGGACAAAAAATATTAGAAACAATGATGAAAATAGAAGAAGGTAAAACAAAATGTTAGTTGCAATCGACATTGGAAATACAAACATTACAATTGGTATCTTTGATAAAGATGAATTGATTGGAAATTATCGATTAACGACAAAAGTAAGACGTACAAGCGATGAATATGGATTTATGTTAAAAACATTTTTGGATAACTCCAACATTCATAAAGCGGATGTAGATGATGTAATCGTCTCAAGCGTTGTTCCTAAAGTTATGCATTCCTTTCGTAATGGTATAAAAAAATTCATGGAAATCGAGCCAATTATGGTAGCACCTGGAATCAAGAGCGGTATCAGTGTTCAATTAGAAAACCCAAAAAGCGTTGGATCTGATCGAATTGCGGATTGTGCCGGAGCTTTTTATGAATACGGAGGTCCCGTTCTAATCGTAGATTTTGGTACTGCCACTACATATGATTATGTAGACGAAAACGGATGTTTTAAGGCAGGAACAATTGGTGTTGGAATTGAAACTGGCGCCAATGCTCTTTGGGGACAAACAGCTCAGTTACCTGAAATCGAGATCAAACCGCCTAAGACAATATTAGCTAAAAACACTCAAACTGAAATGCAGGCCGGCATTTTCTATCAATATCTAGGTGGCATTGAATATACGATCAAGCAATTCCGTAAAGAAGTTGGAAAAGACTTTAAAGTCATTGCAACAGGCGGTCTAGGAAGGATCGTATGTAACCACACAAAACTCATTGATGTATACGATCCAAATTTGATTTTTAAAGGTCTAAAGATCATTTACGAAAAAACCAAAGAAAACAAATAAAGAAGCTCGCAAGCTTCTTTTTTAATTTGCCAACTTTGACATCCATTTCTTTTTAAACAATCGATACAAAAATAAAATTCCACGAACATTTAATTCCAAGGCCATCGCAAACCAAACACCCGTAAGACCATAATTTCCTGCCAATAAAGCAGCTAAAGGAATACGAACACACCACATACTGATAAGATTCATCAAAGAAGATGATAATGTGTCGCCGGCTCCCTGCAGCACACCAGCAACAACAATACTTGCCCCATACATAGGTTCGGCAAAAGCTTCAATTTGCAAAATTTGAACGCCCAGGATAACAATAGATGGATCTGGTGATAATAAGCTCATCATTAAGGGAGACCCAAAATACATAAACAATCCAGAACATGTCATCAATCCTATACCTAGGATCGTCGTCAAAACACCAAGTCGATATGTAAGATCATGACGTTTTGCTCCAATGCTCTGCCCAATCAAAGTTACAGCAGCACTTTGTACACCATATCCCGGCATATAACATAGACTCTCTGCCGTTATACCAAAACTATTGGCAGCTATGGCAATCGTCCCTAAAGGAGAAACAATACGCGTAAAAGCCACATAAGCACTACTTGTTACAAGTCGATCTAAACCAACAGGAAGACCAATCCTTAATGCTTGCTTTAGCGTATCTTGTTCCCACGACATCTTCTCGTTTTTATGCAGTGACAAGGAATCACTTTTAAAGAAGAGAAATGCGCATAAACATAGTGAAATGACCAATTGAGAACAGCCTGTTCCAATACTTGCTCCCATAACACCTAAATCCATGTAAAAAATAAAGAATAGATTAAAGACTACATCTAAAAAACACATACAAATATTTAATAAACTAGGTATCTTCATATTCCCTGATGCCTGCAACATTCCTGTTGCCAAATAATTTAGTTGTTGAAAAGGAAGAAACAGCGCAAAAAACAAGAAATACATTGAAGCTGAATATTGAATCGATTCTGTTCCTTTTAGCCAGATTGGCAACTGAAAAGAAATGGATACCCCGATGATCATTAAGATAAAAACAAAGATTTCTCCCACGATAAAACCTTGTTTCATGATATTTCTAGCATGCAATAAATCTTTTGCCCCAATTGCATGAGCAACTTGAACCGTAAATCCTGTTATTGCAGCAAAAGCTACTCCGCCAAACATCCAAGTTGTCGAAGAAACCAAGCCAATACTTGCTGACGCATCAGCTCCCAGGCTTCCAACCATACTGGCATCAATATATTGCATCACTGTACTAGAAACCTGTGAGAGAATTGCCGGCAAAGACAGAAGCAATATCATCTTGACTTGTTGAGAGGTAGATAACTTTTCTCCATTGCGTAATTTCAATAAATATTGATTATTCATACGACCCTTTCTATATTGACAATATTCTTTCTGTATTTATTTTAAGAAGCTCTGTCTATCTTTTCCAGTCAATTTATCATTTTTAAACCTTATACTATCTATTTTGTATGATGTTTGCCTTAGCGAATGGATCATCCATAATGATTTCTTTTACTGCAGGCACGATAATTTCCCCTTCTTTTGGATTCTTAATACTGAGAACAGAATTCTTAATTGTTGCCTTTACTGTGGATTTTTCGAAGGCTAGATCCGTATCGATCATTTCGCAATTGATCAACTTTAGATCTTCACAATAGCATAATGGTTGTGTCCCAATAATCTTGCAGTTTTCCAAAACCAGACCATGAGAATACCATGCCAAATACTCTCCTTTGACCACACTGTTTCTGACCCATACATTTTCGCTATGCCAAAAAACATCTTTTGTATCTAGTACACAGTTTTCAAAATATGCATCTTTCAAATATTGAAATGAATATTTCCCTGTAAACTCTACATTTTCAAACCGAACATTTTCTGCTCGCATCATAAAATATTCACTTATTGCTTTTGCATCTTTTACCTGGATATTTCTTGACATCCAGCCAAATTCACTGGAATTAATTTGACAATCTTTGATGACTATATCATTACATTCTCTTAATGCCTTGATTCCATGCATTTTTGTCTTTTCAATTTCAATATGATCTCCATACCATAAAGCAGCTCGACAGTTTTCTGTTAATTCACATTCTTTGATTTTTAAACCATGATCATGCCAAAATGGATAACGCAGCTTAAATTTTGTTTGTTCTACTGTTATATTTTCACATTCCTTAAATGCACTCTCCCCATCCTTAGGACCATCGAAAAGACAATTTCGAACAGTTGCATTTTTTATCCCATATAGAGCTCTTTCTTCATCAAATGTTTGATTTTCTATATACATATTTGACCTCCTACATAACGCAGGCCTTATACTAATCCCTAAAGTTAACTTTAAGTCAAGTCTTTTTGAAAAAAAGATGAAGCATTTATATTAGGATGATCCATCTCCTTTGAATAAATCTTCTAATTGGTTGCCAACTGCTTTTTAAACAACGATCTAAATATCCAGCGCACCAAAGGTCCAACATAAAATACTTGAGCACATAGGGCAAAAGGAAAATTAAGTACCAGCTTACTTAACCAATGGCCTAGAAATTCAGACGAAAATCCCAAATGATAAAACGATACATAAAAAGTCATAATTGGAGCCATTAAAGATACAGTAAATCCCGCTGTCGCCAGGAGCTTAAAAACAGGTTTATCATTTTCATCAAAGATTCTTGCAACTAATTTTTTCACAATTTTAGAAGCAATGTACCTCTGGGCAATAAAGGCTCCTATTACTTCCACCCACATATTCTTTAGCGCATACCCAAATGTAGAAAAAGTAACTCCATTTTCCATTCCAGCATTGTAAAAAGTCATGACGTAAACAAAGATCAATACCATGATTACCGTAAAAGTCAAATCTTGAAATTTTGTTTTTGGCATATTTCTCCTCCTAATCAAACAAAAAACGAGCCGATTCAAAACAACTGGACTTACGTTTTGATCTGCTCGTTGTACAGATAAGTGTTTACCACATCCCCAACAAAAAATCAAAGGAAACTTATAAATCTTTTATTCAATGATCATCTCTATAATACGTTTTTGAACTTCTTTAAATATCTCTCCATTCACATCAATATGTGCCTTAATTTCTATAATACGAGATGTATTGATCCATTTTGAATCATTGATAAACAACACAGATACTTTAGTCAACCCTTCTATATACCCTAAACGCATCAAATGTCTTTTTCCAGTAGGATTTCCCTTATTATCATAAGCTTCTAAATACGCTTTGTATTTTCCACTTAACGGCACTACAAAGGCTTTCCCTCTTTTTACTGTCATGACCAAGCCAAAATGCAAATATCCTATTTCATGCTGGTAGGCTTGACCGAAATCATGTGCTACATCATGATGTTACAACTAACAAGAAATAAAGAAACACGCATAAAGCCGTTTTTTAAGCGGTTCTAGCGTGTTTTTCTTTTACCCTAACAAATACACTAGTTAATATAGAAACCTTGTCAGAATACATTTAAACATTGCTTTAGCATGGTTTACTAATTATAGCGTGCCGTTAGATCGTTTTATGTAGTTTGAATATCTTTCAAATAGCTTTCCGTAAGCTTCATTGCTCTTTTTACCACTTATAACCGTTGTACAATCAATACCGCTTTCCGTGAAATCAATTGTTAAGTATTTAGTGGTATCTTTCTGCTTCTTTTTGAAAGCTAAAGCGAAAACGCCTATAGTTAAAATTCTTGTAGCCGTTATTCTTCTACTAATTTGTTCTGCCGTTTCGTAATGTATGCCCGTGATAGTATCATATCCAATAACGGCGGTTTGCCCTGCGCATGAAATCATTAAGCTTTCATTTGTGATTTTCAGCTTACAATCTTTTTCTTTTGTTAGCATTGGGTGTCCACCCTTGTATTCAGCACTAATATTAACATCAGGCAATAACCCTAATAGCTTTCTTCTTTCTGCTTCTTCTTTTCTTTTTTCCTGTTCTGTTATAGCCGTATACACCGCTTTTTTTGTTCCTTTTTTGATATCGTCAAACAATCCCATAATAAAACCCTCTACTTTCGCAAATATTATAGCTAATTTAACCAAAATAAAAAAGCTCCCTTTAGGAAGCTTGTATAATTTAAATGTAACTTTCAAAAATCTCTCTAGCTTCTGCTAAAAGATCGTTGTATCTTTCATCATCTGCACGCTGCATTTCATTTTCAATTTCCATAATTTCTAACGGGTAACAATCACCGTAGAAATCTTTTTCAACATCATTATCATTAGCGATTTCTTCAACCAATAAACGCATATCGTATTCAACGTTAACTCTATTTCTTTTCATTTTTCTTACCTCTCTTACTCTGCTAATCCTTCATTAATTATATCTTCAATTTCCATAGGTTGTAAATATTCATCAAGGAAGATAATTCCCCAATTTGCCATATGGCATTCTGCTAAGCTTCTATCATAGCCTTTAAATCTTTCTAAATCCGTTGTTGTTTTCGTCATTCTTCATCTTCCTTTCTAAAGTAGTGTTGTAAGTGTTATCGCTTCACTTTTTGGTTATTTATACGTTCTTGTCATTGAAATAAATTTCACCAACCATTTTTTCTAAATAATCTTCAACGGCGTTTCTGTTTTCTAATGTCATGCGAATATCTAACATTTTAGAAATTTCATATTCTGTATCAGTAACAATTTCATAATCTGTACCGTTTGAATGTTTCATCTTTACATAAGCTCTAATAAAACTTTTCTGTTCTCTTGATAATAATGATTTTTTCATTTTGTGTACCTACCTTTTCTTTACGTGTATATAATAAACTAATTTAGTTTATTTGTAAATAGATTTAATAAACTTTTTTAATTTTTTTATCATGAATAATCATTTACTTATAAATTGATTTATATTATTATATTAAAGGGTGATATTATGATATTTAAATCTAATGAACAAATCAAAGATGAATTTAACAAGTTGCTTATAGATGAAAAAGTAACTAAAAAAGACTTAGCACAACGCATAGATGTTTCACCGCAACATTTACAAAACATCTTAAACAAGAAAAATTTAAGTTTTGAAGATATGTATAGGTTATTATCTGCGCTTGGTTATGATCTAGAAATTGAATTTAAGAAGAAATAAAAAGAAACCTACTCCCCATTAAGGAAGTAGGCTTTTTTTATGCTCTATTTTAAAAGTTGATTTACTCTAGCTTGTACCGCTTTAGGGTCATAGCCTGCTGCTTTAAGTTTATTCACTCGGTCTGTACCAATTCCCCATTTTCCTTGAATTACTTCACGTGCGATTTCATCAATAGACTTAACAGGGCTTGAAGCTTTTAAGCCGAAACCTTGCACAATACCTTCTACAATAGATTGTGCTATGCGGTCTTTGTTTTTAAGGTAGTATTTCATATCAATAGCGTTATCAATGAAGCACACTTCTAATAAGGCGCTTGAAATACCTTTATTTTTGATTGTATTAATAACCGTAAAATTTTTACGCTTTACACCACGCACGCTAAAATGTTTTTTCATTTGTGCCATGATTGAGCTTTCAACGCCCGTTCCTTTTTCTTTATCGGTAACGAAAATCTCTGTTCCTCTAGCCTTGCCGTTAAATGCGTTAAAATGCACTTCTAAGGCGTAATCAAACTTTCCTATAGTAAATGTACCATTGTTAACATCTTTAAACGCATTGCGCTTTTGATTGTATTTTACAACGGTTGCATAACGCTTTAACTTTGGCTCAATAAGATTTACTAGCTCACGTGTTAAATCTGCTTCTTTACAACCGTTGCCAACCGCTCCTACATCTCCTGCGCCGTGTCCTGCAATTAATAAAATTTTCATTTAGATCAAATCCTTTGTATAATATTTTTGGTTATCGAATTGCTTCTTAATTGCTTCTTAATTGCATAAAAAAAGGCTAGGCAAAAGCGCCTAGTCTTTATTTTTTTATTTAAATGAGCCGTAAGGGTTAACGTTAACTCCTGCTTCGTTTGTTTCACCTGCTGCCATCCAACGGCGTGTACTGTCTTGACCTTTCCAAGATATCCATACATAGCCTTCACGTACTACATAGCCGTCATAAATTACCGACATTCCCCTTTTATAAACAAGTCCTGTATCTTGTCCTCTTAGGCTTGGTGCTTTTCTAATTTTAATCGTAGTGCTTGGATAGAAAGTAGCTACTTCTTTCTTAAAATCGCTAGGAATTTCATTTAGAACAATGTTATCACCAACGCCCGTAGCGGGTTCATCATTCTGACCTGTTAAAAACTTCTTAGGTCTAAATGCCGTATCAAACGTAGCTGAATAAGGAAGTTTACAAAGATTGAAACAAGCTCCACCTTGTGCAACGGGTGTACCACCTTGATTTTGTCCAAAAAACCAACCGTATTTTCCGTCAATGTCTGAATGAAAAATAGCAATATGAGAATAAGGCGTATAAGTAGGGTCTTTCTTGAATACGCAAATATCCCCCGCTTGCATAACGCTAACTTCAACGAAATTATTTAAAATGCCGTTTGTTTTTCTACTTTCCCAAATATCGCATGCGTATCTATGAATATCCGTGTGTGTAATATGACCACAAATTTCATCTTCATATTGTGCTGTTCCATCCCAACATTGCGCCCCGTAATAACCGTCTTTGTCAACGTATTTTCCATTCCAACGATTATAGAAATCTAAATAAAATTGTAATTGGTTCATCTTTTTTCCTCTATCTTTCTACATAGAAAAAGCGCCCTTAATTGAGCGCTTCAACTTCATCTTCTACCTTCTGCCAATAAGAAGGATAATCATCAGGTGACCAAACACATGGCGTTCCTTCGGGTGCAATACAAACATATTTTTCACTGTTATAAGTTACTTTATCGCCGTTATAGTATGCATCATGTGCGCCTGTTGGTTGTTTATATAAAGGGTATTCCTCTGTTGGTTCTTCTGTTGGTTCATCAATGCCTATATCGCTTTCTTGTAGCTTGTCAATGATAGCTTGAATATAAGAAGCTTGCTTGTTTACCGCTTCAATAAGTGTAGCCTGTACGCTAGCCAATTTGTTAATCTGTTCTTGTAAAGGTGCAAAGCTGTTTTCAGGTTTCGCTTTTTCTTGTGCTAAAGCTACAAGCTCTGTTTTTTCTTCTTCTGTTAAATCGCCTTGCACCCATAACGTATCAATCTTTTTCAAAATGTCTGTAAGCTCAAAACGACCACTGTTAATAACTGTTTTAATGATTTCGTACATATATTACCTTTCTAGCATTGCATGTTCTAATGCTTCTATACGTTTTTCTAAAACTTCTTGATAAAGTGAATTATCACTGTTTGCTAATATCTCATATTGAATTTCTGTTTCTACATTGCAATCTGTAGAAACATTCGTATATGGATAATAACTAGGAATAGTAGGTACTTTAAATTCTTCGGTGGTTGGTGTTGCAAGTTTGTATTCGACAACTGTATTGTGTGTTGAAAGCCAAGTTCTAAAGCCACTCGTATCTTGTGTAGACAACCTATTCTTATCAATTCTAATGAACAACTGATTTATATCATTTAAATAAATACCTTCTTCGGTAGTATTAGCAATCAATGAATTTTGTCGTTTAAATCTGTTAGATAATAAAATTCGTGTTTTTCCATTTGATATTGGATTTAATGATATTTGAAAGTTTGCAAGACCATAGTTGTTAATAGATTGTAAACTCCAACCCTCATCACTACTTCCATCAAACGTAACTTGTTTTCTAGCTCTTGTGATTAAATTGTTTTGGTAAACATCATCTTGAGCTAGGGTTAGGTTGGTTGAGGTTGTGTTATATCCTGTTGGTGCTTCCCATTCTGGCACTTGTTTTCCTTTAGATACCATTGGATAGACGATAGTATCAATCGCTCTGTTTGGTGCTACATAAATACTGGTAATTTTATTATTTGGATTATAAGAAAATGTGATATATTCGTTTGTATTTCCAACTAATCCTACATAATTTTGAAAAGCAAAATTCTCATCACCGTACTCTATTCTAGATAGATTTATATAACAAGCACTTGTAGCAGTTCCAGATAATTTAAAACTTTTGTCTGGTAATATTTCAAAGTCAATTCCACTTTGTGTGTTTTTTATACCTATACCGCCACAATAATATGGATAAGGCAACAAGTTTCTACCATGTGAAGTAATATTACTAATCTCAACGTTCTCAATTGGCATAGCATAGTCAGGATTTGGTGCTGGTACACCGCCAGTGTACGGCTCATATGACGTAACTTCACTGCCTAACTCAATTTGAGGATATACAGTGGCATCTACGCTATAGCCATCTGCTACCTGTATATATACTGCTCCAAAGCTCATGCCTTTGATATCCACGCAATCGTATTCTTGACTATATATTGTTATATATTCTCCCGTTGTTTTACGTCCTGATAAAATTATTTTTCCGGCATATATTCCACTGGCAACATAATCTTCATCAACCTTAAATACTTCTTGTTTATAATCATTGATATCTCCAATTAAGGGCACGAAAGAAGTTCCAGAAGCCGTACCTTTAATGGTGATTGATTTGTCTGAATTTACAGTATAGGTAACTCCACCATGTGTTCTGCTTGTTGCAAAATTAGGCAATATATTTTTGCCTGTTGTTGTCTGTTGCTCAGTTTTTCCTTTTACAGAATGAAGTTTCATACCTTTGTTTGAAGCTACACCGCTATACGTTTCACCTGATACATATAATCCGTCATAAAGTAAATGATCGTGTTCTGCTAACTTTTCGTAACTATCAAAATCAGGTACTCTATCTACGATTTCATCAAGTCTATCTGCTTGTTCTGTAGCATTTTCTAAAAGCTCTTTCGCTTCATCTACATAATCAATCACTTTGCCTGCGTTGTTTTCACTGATGTAATCAGCAGGCTTAATACGTGGTTTAACTTTTAAATTAATAGTTCTAACTGTTTCACCACTTGTACCACTATCAATATAAACCCATGCTGTTATATCGTGATTTTTTTCAAGTAGTACATTAGGAACTTCCGTAACTAAATCACTACCTGATTTTGTAACTTCCATAACAACAGCTTCTTTTTCAATGTTATTAGAAAAATGCACTTCAACATTATCAGTATAAGACAAGCCTTTAATAGTTAATTTACGCCCGTAATCCCATTGTGTTAAGCCTGTAACTGTTACCGTTGTAATACCTTCGCTAAATATTGCTTCTAGCATGTTTTAGCTCCTTTCATAAAATAAGGGAACGCTTATGCGCTCCCTCTACGTTCTAAAGATTGAATTCTTGTTTCATGGTTAGATAAAACATGACTGTTTTCATTTGCAACTATTTTCACTTCGTCAATTTCTGCACCATGTTTTTCAATGCGTTTATCTCTGATTTCGTCACTTTTCATCATATGCTCAAAATTAGAATTCAATCTAACTAAATTGGAATTTAATTTTAATATGGGCGCTGCAATTGCAATGAGCGACCCTACAAGCCCCAAGATAGTCATGATTTCGTTATCCATTTTAACCACTCCTATTTTTTAGGTTCTGTATATTCTAGTGCATTTTGACTATCTGTTACGCCTGATGTAGTAGGGTCATTAATAGCATTCCAAACACTGACAACTACTAGCATTAATACATAAGGGTTAGACAATGCACCCATGATTAGATCGCCTAGCGCCTGCCATGTGTTCATGTCCTCTGCTGTTAAGCCTGCATATGCCAAAATAGGCGTAAATACTGCCAAGATCACCTGTGCCCAAAACACAGGGTTTTTAATTCTAACTTTCCAATTCATAAATTATCCTCCTATTTTACTTTTTCCATTTACCTTTTATGTTGAAAACGTTCTTAACTGTTATTTGTCCTTGCGTTTGTCTAGCAAGTCTATATTTAATTGTAACTATCTTATTAGCTACACTGTAGCTACCTATATTTGAAAGCATAAATGTTGAGTTAGCGTTATCCACGCTAGGATGAAGCGTAACGCTATCAACACTTGCAAAACCTACGCCCGCTGGAACTACAGAAGCTATTTCATATGAAGGTTGATACAAGTTAGCTACTACCGCCGTATTAAAGTTAGCTGGTATATTTGAAATCATTGTACAATCCAAACGCCCGTCTAAATACTTAGTATATTTACAACTTTGGAACTCAAAATAACCGCACCAATCTTGCCAAGTGCTGCTATCCATAATGCGCTCATATTTCTTTCCTGTGTACGTTGTATAGCGTTGGTATACGTTTGTTTCTTTAAATTTAAATACTTCTAACCAACCATTAGCGTTAACAGGTCTATCCGTTACATCATTACCTAAATAATACGTTCCGTTAGTTGTTAAATCGTTAATTGATCCTGTGTTAATTACAGGAATAGGAATGTTAGGCGGTGTTGTGAAGTTAACGGTACCGTTAAAATCAACTTGCTTTCTAAATAGCGTATATAAATCAATATCAAACGTTTCATCTAGCTCTGCTGCTTTACCAATCGAAACGCCTAAACCTGTAAAAAGAAGCTCTAAAGGCACTCTTTCAGTGGAAATTTTAACGGTCATTGAAGTTGAATTAAAACTATCTGATAGCTCAAATTTCACTTCATAACTGTTATATAGCTCAAATAGTGCTTCTGATACATAAGTAGAATTTCCACTATATGCATCAACGCTAAATAATTCAGTTAGGTTTTCACCTGTTCCGTATTTAACAACGGCACTTTTAGCGTTTTTATTGTTTAAAGGCTTGATTTCAAATTCATAGGTAACTAAAGCATGTGTACCACTTTCTTTAATGTTTCCTACGCTATCACAACGCCTAGCATTAAAGTTAATAATTTTAGGCGGTTCATATGCTTCAACCGTGATAGTTTGCTTTTTCGTTGCCGTCTGTGAACGGCTATCCGTTACTACAACATTTACATCAACTTGACCGCTTCCCGTCAATGTTCCTGTAGTAACATCTGCGCCTTTATAGTCAATGCTTTCAACGGTTACTTTTATATCTTTAATTGTACTGTTATATATACCTTCTGCCGTTGTTAATACTTTCAATTTAGACATATTTTGAATATACATGCCTAAATCAGCTATTTCCGTGGCTTCTGACACGCTTAATTCCCCTATGCTAGGTTTTATATCACTTGAAATATTTATCGTGATATCAGCGCTTTTTGAGCCTATCAGCGTTGTCCCTCTGTAGGTGTGCGCCGTTATCTGTGCTTTCATGCTTGAAGCGTTCGGTATCCATTGCGCTAAGCTCTTTGGGATTGTCCAACTCATTGAAGTTGCTACATCTTCTTTAAGCATCATAGACTTATCACCAAAGTAAATAGCTACATCATGCGTGAAGTTACTAGAAATACGGTTTAAAGTGATCTTGATACTTTCGCCCATTGTTGCCGTAGTTTTTGACAAAACAGGCGTTGTAGCTCTAGGAATGTTATCTAGTGTGAATGAATCGCTACCCGTACAGTTAACGGCATACGTATAAATACCCGCTTCAATGCTAATAGAAAGGCTTGCATCACCATTGCTATTGTGGTTTATCGTTTTGCTTCCACTAGCTACCGTTGTACCGTTAAACAATTGAATTCGACTAGATGAATAATAAACTTGTTCGCTATTAATAACTACTTTGAAATTTCCCGCCATGTAGTAGTTATCTGTAGCACCGCCTGCACCTTTTAAAGTCCAAGAAATTGTACTAGTGTTTTCTTCTTTATTTTGTGTTGCCGTCCACGTTAATTGTATATATCTGCCGTCATACGCATTAGAATTGACCGTACCATTTAACGCCATAAACTACACCACCTTAAAAGCCAAGCTTCCGTTAGGTCTTGGCACTAGCTCAAAGTTTCCTATTTGCAACGAATTTAAAATCTGTGCATACGTGTTATACATCTTGCTATTACTCATATAAGCAATTTCTTGCGCACCTTGCATAAACCTTATGCGCTCTTTTGTGATAATCAACTTAAATTCATTGTTAACTTCACCTAATTCAATGTTACCGTCAACGAAACGGATATATTTTCTGATTTCTTCATAGTTAGCGTTACCGCTTTGAATAGCGTTGTCTAGGTCTTGCCTAAAGCTATTAAACTGCATTTCAAAATACTCTTTGTTCTGCTCAAATACAGTATTGATTTCAGCAATAAGGTCTGAATTATTATCTTTTGAATAATATTTTTCCCCTACTTCTGTACGTATCATGTTAGCGGTCTGTTCAATCAAAGAAGTTAATTCACGTTGTAGCCTATCAATAGTATTCGGTATGTTTACCGTGTAATCTTTTACGATATTTTCAATCGTATCAATTATGGCATCCATGCCGTTATCTTCATCAGTTAAGGCTTTGTGCGTTGCGTTCAACGTGATTTTATTTTCTTCGGGTTTAAATAGGTTTATTGTCATTTTTTCAGGCAAGAAATATGCATCAATGTTATGAAAATCGCTTAAAATACGTATTTTAGCGTTCATTTTAAATGATCTAATATCTTTTTTAACGCTAGCCATATCTAAAGCCGTTATTTCAATACTGTTAACGATTGTTGCGCCTTCTTGAACGGCTGCAATAGCCTTTGTTAGCAAGTTGCTTGAAATAGTTACATCATCCCACGTTTGCATGCGCCAAATACGCCCGTATTTAGCTATAGCTTCTGTGTTTTCAACGTAGTTTTTACCCTCGTTCACATCTTCTATAGTTAGGCGCTTACCTGTTTCTTCGTTTTCTGCCCCTAAAGGTATCAATACCGTAAAAACATCTTTAGCGCTGCTTGAAGTGCTAACTGATAGCATATTTTCACCAAATTTAATTTCTTGATTGTTTCTAACATCAAAATCAGCTAGATAATCAATGTACATTCCGTCTTGTTCATAACGAATGAATATATAACCACCTAATAGATCAATAAGTTTAGATTGAATGCTTTCCCATGTGCTTAGATATTGAGTATCTGAACGTGTTATATAATCGTTCGGGTCTGTTACTGTTACCGTACCGACTTTAAACTGTCTAGAAGTATCAACTTGTGAATTATGTTTTTCTATAAGCATTGTTAACAAGTCTGTGATACTACCTTGAAATTCATAAGGTTCTTGAATGCTATCTAATAAGAAAGCTTCTGCGCTTTCACAATAGATTTTTTTAGTTTTCTTGGTATCGTCTCCGTCCTCGTTTACACGCCCATAGAAAATAAGCGTGCTATCATCATAAACTTTTATGATTGATTGCATTTTCGCTATATTTTCATAATAAGGGTGCGTATTTTGGATAGAAAAGCTAAAAGTATCAATGTTGTTTTGTTCTAGCTCCAATACAGGGCTAAACACCTTCAAATGCGGTACGTTCGCTTCATGCAATGATTTATCATTCAGGAATACTTTATACATCTTATAAACTTCCTTCCTGATAGCTCACTGTTACGGTGCCGTTTCCGTGCCATATAAGCGTATTTTCACCTTCCGTGAATTCTACATCAGAAAACATAGCTTCGCCTGCTGCAAGCGTGTATGAATTGCCTTTAAACTCAAAGCGCATTTCTGCATCTGCTTTAAACGTTGGGCATACTTCCATACGGTCACATAGATAAACAACGGTTTTTTGTGTTGTTACTACATCTGTAGCAACGGTTACTTCTTGCTTGTATTTAAAAGGCTCAAAGGTGCATGTTAATTCAATCGTTCCTGTAGCTTTTTCAGAAGTATATTTATCAACCGATACACGCCCTAGAAAATAATATTCTTCATCAAAATAAAAAGTGACCTTTGTTTCTCTCCCGTGTAAGAAAGAAGCAATATCACTTAGTGTTTTGTCAAATTTTAATTTATCTCTACATGTGAACGTGATAGGAAATTCACGATTTCTATAGAACACCTTGCCAAAGCTCTCTGTTAGATCAATAGAACCATGACCGCCTTCTATTTCGGTGTAGCTTGTCTTGATTTCAGGAAAAGGTATTTCAACGGGATTTAACCATAAGCCCCAATCCGTCAACGAATGCTTTTTTACACCGTTAATTTCAAATTGTACGCCGTGAAGCATCATTTCTTATACCTTTCCTTTCTAGCTTTAATTTTTCCTAGCTCATCATCCATTTGTGGTGCAATTTCACCAACTAGAACGCCGTTATCTAGAACAATGTTCATTTCTTGTCTTGGTAGATATTGCGATAATAAACGCAAAATCTTAACTAAGATTTCTTTTAATCCGCCGTTCTGTTCTGCAACCGCAACACCTACATAATCCATTAATTCAGAAATAGGCGCTACGGCTTCTCTGCCTGCTTCTCCACCTACTCTAAGATTTCCGTTAGGACTTACACCGAACGCCGTAGGTTTTTCTAAAATACCACCTTCTGCGTACCAATCAATGCCCAAACTTGGAATAGAACCTTTTAACAAATCACCAATAGACCAACCTGACGGGCTAATGCTGAAATGTGGCATTGGTATATGTGGCCACGAAATTGAAAAATTGAAAAATCCTTTAATTTGATTAATTATGTTACTAACTATATCTTTAGCTGTATTCATAGGTGTTTCAATAGCACTCTTAATACCGTTCCAAATACTAGTTACCGTGCTTTTAATACCATTAAAAACGTTTGAAACCGTGCTAGAAATGCCATTTACAACGTTTGAAACTGTATTTTTAATACCGTTCCAAATTGATGAAATTGTGCTTGAAATCGCACTACATACACTTGAAACCGTGCTACTAATTGTGTTCCATACGCTTGAAACAATAGATAAAATGCCGTTTAAAATACCGCCAATAAATGAACTAATTCCATTCCATACAGTAGTTATGATTGAAACAATAGTATCTAATACCGCTGAAATCGTGTTCGCAATAGCACCGAATACAGTACCCACGATATCTAAGATAGTGTTAAATACAGTGCTAAACGTTGAAATCAATCCGCCTATAACTGTAATGATTGTTTGAATAACAGGGAATAACACGCTATTCCAAAAGTTCATAATGCCTGTAAAGCACGCTCCTACTACGTTTAAGATTGTGTTAAATACAGGTGTAAACACTTCAACCAATGTTCCTACAACGTTCATGATCATTGTAAATACAGGAAGCAATATAGTATTCCAAATCATTGAAATTGTATTAAATACATTAGCTACTATTTGAGCAATAGTAGGGAAATTAGCAACAATCCAACCTACAACCGTTTGTACTGTTGTAGAAATGAAATTAAATACAGGTTGTCCAACTGTGTTCCATACCATTTGAATAGTATTCCATACAGTATTAAACACGTTCATTAAGCTAGGAAAGATAATATCCCATGCTGCTTTCAAGTTGGTTATAACCGTTTGTATCATATCCATGCTAGCTTTAGCTTGGTCACTCTTTTTGAAGTTATCAAACAATTGGCTAATCCATTGCCCTATTTCTTGTGCTTTCGTACCTAATGTAGAAAGCCCGCTTGTTAGGCTTTTAATAATAGGAATAACGGCTTGAAGTATAGGTTGCCCGATAATAGCTAGGAACTGTCGCCAAGCTTCTTTCAAGTTACCCATAACGTTTTCATATCCGTCTGCTTCTCGGCTTGCCTGACCTAAAGCACCTGACATTTCATAGGTGTTTTCAATCATATCAAGTGCAAGCATTTGTTTTTGTGCTTCTGTACATTCTGAAAACTTCTTGCCGTATTTATCCATAGCAATAGTATTTCGTTGCGTTTCGTTGGTAAATACACCGATTGCATCACCGTTTTCAAAGTTACCTTTAGCAAAACCTAAAACACGTTCAGAAGCTTCTTCAAGTGAAATATCATAATAAGCTGCTGCATCTGCTGCTAAGCCTAAAAACTTTTCACTTTCGCCCAAAGCTTGGTTAGCATCCATGCCCGCACCTTTAAACATTGAAAAGGCTTTTGTTCCCTCTACTTGTAAACGTGTAGATAAAATACCTGTGCTTTCAGAAACACGCCCGAAAGCTTCTGTTGCTGCGCCTTGCAAGTCGCCAAATGAAGCTTCAAACTGTGCATTCTGTGCTTGAACCTCTGCTGCGCTTTCTACGCAACTTCTACCAAATTCAATAATTTTATCTGCTGCAAAATACGTAGCTACCGCCGTACCAACTTTTTTAAAGGCGCTTTCCATACCCGTACCGCTTTGTTCAGCTTGGTTAGTTACGCCTTGTATATCGCTTTTCGCTTCTTCTACTCCGTCAACTGCTATTTTCCCCACAAGGGAAAAAATTTCTTTCATGTTTAACCCCCTTTCTAAGCTTGAAGGTTAAGTGCTTTTTGTGCGTTTAATATTGCCGTATTAATATCTTCGTCTGTCATTTCATCAGGCGTTTTATCATCTGTTTTAAGGTCTTTTTTCCAATCGTTAAATGATTTATTAGGGTAACTGTGTAAATACAATTCCCATAGCTTAGCTTCTGCTTCATCTTTTAATAATTGTGAAATAGCTTGCGCAAATTGCCCCATTTCAGAAACGCCGTCTAGAAATGAAAAGGGATCTGCATATTTTTTAAATAGCAAATCCCATAGTTTTAGTTCTCCGACTTCAACAAAGATACGGCTTTCTGAAAAAGTTTTTGAAAATCTTCTAGTTTGACAAAATCAAAAATCATTTCAATAAATTCATCAATAGGCATTTCTTCTAGGTCTTTCATCTCTAGATTGCTTGTTTTGCTTAGAATTTCAAAAATTTCATCTTCGCATTCATTCAATCTTTCAATGACAACTTGCCCTGCTTCCAGTCCAATAGCTAAACCAACTTGATAATACTCTGTTTCTTTGTTTTTGGCTTTCTTTAATGTTTTAGTAGTAGTAGTTTTTGTGTCTTTATCTGTAAATTTATCAACGATTTCTTTAATATTGCCTTTCTCTAGTACCTTACTAAAGTTATCTAATCCAATTTTCTTAAGCAGCTTAATAATCATGAATAAATCACGTGAATTAAGCTTTCTAAACTCATATTTCTTAGCCATATCTTCATTTCAATCCTTTCTACACTTCTTGCAATTCAGTTTCAACCTGTTCAGGCGTTGCTTTTGCCAATAATCCCGCTTCTGTTGGGAAATACATATCAATAGGCAAATGGAATAATCCGTCTTGGTCTACTGTTGCATGTCCTTCGTATGTTTGAGCATATGTTAGCTGCTCTTTGTTCTTTGGCTCTAGTTCAACTGAACCTGTACAGAATGCGTTATGGAAAACAACAATCGCAAATTTACCGCTATTCAACTGACCTGCGAATGCAACATTTTCTTCATAATCTGCATCTGTAATATCATCTTGAGATGAATATTTTTCATAACCTGCAACATCACTAAATTCAGCATCTTTTTTCATGTGTAAACCTGTAGCGATTACATCAGAACGAATTTCAGTGAAGTTAATTTCCATTGTAGCCGTTTCGCCTACTTTGTTTTTAGCGCCCTTTAACTTAACGCCTGCGCCGTCTAATTCTGCATCAAGATATTCTTGTTCAATCGTAATCTTTCCACCACCTGATGTAGCGCCTAGCACTGTTCCGTCAAACGTTGAACCTGTTACTTTAAAACCCTTGTAATAAACACCCGCACGAAATAACAACTGTTTAGCCGTCTTATCCGTGATACCGTGCTTAACTAATGCTGCCATGTCTTATTCTCCTTCCCAATAGTGTATATCTAGGTTAATTTGTAATTTTTTTAACCCGTAATCGTTTGTTCTTTGTGGTATAGCTCCCATATAAGAAATATGCATCACTACACCGTTTTTTTCTGTTGTGAAATCTTTAAAATGATTTTTGATTTTTTCGCACAACTGAATGAGTTCTAAGCGTTCATTTCTTGTCCAAGCTTCAAGCAATAAATCTGCGGTATTAGAACCATCTTCATAGCTATAACCGCTCTGCGTTAGCTCACCCGTTACATATGGATAGGTAACTTTAGCGCTTGTATTTATCATGTCAAAATATTGAATGCCTAGAATTTGCATTTGCTCGTTTATAACTTCTAATACTTGTTCCATTTATCCAATCTCCCCGAAAATCTTTTGCCCTCTTTGCTTTATTTTCTCTTTCTTAGATTGAAAAGCATGATAAAGCATTCTATTAGGCTTGCTACCACGTGTAAAAACACGTTCGCCCGTGTCAGGGTCTATATAAACCCAACCGCCTTTTCTACCGTTACCTTCTAAAGCGTGTTCACCTGTACCGAATTCTTGCCATACCGCATAATCAAGGCTTGAACCTACATACGCCGTTTTCTCACTGTCAATAACTCTGCTATCACTCTGAAATGAACGTTTTAACGCACCACTTTTAACAGGGCTATTTCTTGAAGCCTGCGCTGCTAAACTGTCTTTAGCTTCTTCTAAAAAAGCTATAGTTTTAGCATCTAAATCCGCTAAGACTTCTGCGCTATTATCAGTAAACTTAACGCTCATTTAATCACCCGTATATTTTAGATAAAGTTCTAAATGTTGGTGTAATAGCATAGGGTCATCAATCAATGTGATTTCATAGGCTTTACCGTTCACAAGTAGCCTACATTCGCTTTCCTGTAATGGAATTGGCACGTAATCGCACACAAATACATGCGTACTTTCTTCAATGATCGCATTGTAGTTATCCGTTCCTGTACCACCGCTAACAAAATCAAGCCAACCCGTTAAAAATAAATAATCAGCGTAGCTTTCAACGCTTTCACCGATTTTATTTTGTGTTGTAGCTTTTACTTGAAGTATTGCCTGAACATTACCGCCTACTTGTTTCATGTTCTAGCCCTCATATAAGCCCCGCAAAAGCCAAATAAGGCGCTAGGATAGCCGTTAATAGTATTTGTTGCATCATACTGTTGGTAGCTAACAGAATGCCTAGAAATGCTTTCAGAAGCTATGCCTTGCTTGTCTTTCTTACTAGAAGCTCCGCAATCCCACTTTAAAAGTTCAATAGCGCCTTGCACGATATCAGCGCTATAAACAACTTTTGTAACTAAGCACACATCACTATCAATCAATTCTTTATCAAGCGTTATAACGTTGCCTGTAATGCCTGTAATAACATAAAGCCCGTTATTATATGCGCTTTTAGAAATCTGCACTGTATCGCCTACTTTTAGCATTGTTACAAGGTCATACGTTACTAATGTATTACCCTTGCTTATTGCTTTAGTTCTGCATGCTCTCATTTGAAAGTTATTGTTGGTATGCGATCTAATAGCTGCTTCAATCGCTTCTAGCTTCATTGCTAGTAACTCATCAGGTACACCGCTAAATTCATCTTTGTATAAAGATTTCACTTTTTCAGGCGTGATAATCATTTGCTTTCACCTTCCTAAAAAAGAAGCCCGTTAATAGGCTTCTTAAACTACAGGGTTAGGCTTCTGACATTTCAAAATTACAACCTTAGTTGAATTTGTTAATGCTACACAATACATTTGATCGCCTGTGATTTCTGTTAAACGTTTCTTAGCTAAACGTTCGCTTTCAACGTTTGTATTTCGTTTAATGAAGTATGTTAAAGCTGGGCTTTCATCTTCTGTTTCAGTATCGCTTTCAGTCTTAACAATAGGGTTAAAGTATGCGTCTACTGTGCCTTTAGTAACTTTATCGCCTACTTTTGCATCAGGAATAGAAGGCGTTACTTTTGATAGGTCTACAGTAGCAGAATTATCACCTTCAGAAGCAACAATAGTTAATGTTCCGCTTGCATCTTTGTAATACCATTCATCAAATGCTTTAACTTTCTTAGAAGCTACGATACGTGTATTAGCAATCATACCGATTTCACCGTCAATCATTACTTGATTTCCGTATTTCTCACGTGAAATGAAATCAGGGTCTTTTCTTAATGTTGAAACCTGTTTAGGGTGAATAAACATAACTTTTTCACTGTTTACTTCTTCTTCAAACAAATCAATAGCTTCAACGATAGCTTCATAACCGATAGCTTCTGATGTTTTCATATATGCCGTATCAGCTTTATACAATTCATTCATTGCATCTTCATCACATTTAGAAGCCAAAGAATTAGCTACTTGGTTATTCAATTCGCCTACAGGGTTTCCATAACCACTAAGTACCGCTTCATCAGTCAAGATACCACCGATACCCGCTTTTTTGATTGTGTACTGTTTAGAAGTTGCGGTTAATTCACGTGTAGGGATTTCTTCACCCTCTGCTACATCAACCGCATCACCGATATATTCAAATTTAGGAATTGAGATTGTATCTCCTGCATTTCCTTGTAAAGTTGTATCTACCTTTGCATAAGGAATAACACGAATTTTCTTTTCTAGTTTAGCGTTAATCATATCCGCCATTACTTCGGGATTGATTAAGCTTGCTAATTTAGTAACTACATCTGCCATAAATTAATCTTCCTTTCCGTTTCTTAACTGTTCATATAGCTCTTTGTTTTCTTGATAAAGTTTGTTCTTTTCTTGGTAGCCCATTTTGTCAAATTGCTCTTTCGTGATAACATCTTTCTTTTCATCATCATTAGGCAATTTTTTAACATCAAATTTTTTCTTTGAACTTTCTTCAAAATTGCTTTGGCATGTCTTTTTAAGATTTTCTACTAGATCATTAAGCCCTTTAACATTGCCTTCTTTATCAAGCTTTAATTCTCCTAACTGTTTAGCTTTAAAAAGCAAATAATCCATATCGCTAGCTTTAGCGCCTTTTGCTAACAATTCAAATTTAACGGCGTTTTCTGCCTGCAACTGTTTTAGCTGCGCTTCTTGTTCTGCAATCTTTTCTTCATATTGCGTGATTTTGCCTTGAAGTTCTTCATTACCGCCGTTTGCTTTCTTTAGCTCTGCAATTAGTGTTTCTGCTTCTGTATTTTTGGTGTTTAATGCATCATAATCGCCTTTTAACTTCTGATAGCGTGTATCTATGTTTTCTTCTTTAGATAGATAGATTTTCTGTTCTTTCATTTCATTTAAAAATTCGGTTACTTTTGCATCTTCACCTAAATACTTTTTCAATAACTCCTGTAACATGTGTTACCTTCCTTTCATACGTTTTTAACGTGTACCGTCCACGGCTTGAAATTGGTTTTAAAAGCTTTTCCTTGCTTTGTTTTGCGTTGCACTACGTGTTTTACAAGTTTTCGACTTGATACAACGCAAAATACAAGATACGCACATGGCGCATCTGTTTCCTTTTCTATCTAAAAATGATAGATAGGCACAAAAAAACACGCCTTTGTATAACCGCTATAAAGTCGGTTTAAGCGTGTTATGACTTTCTTTAACGTCTAAGCCTAAAGACAAGAAAAAGCGATTATATGCGCTTTAAATAACTAATAAATTAATCTTCATGCTTTGACATAATGCGTTCAATGATATTTGATTTACTACCACTAGTAGAAACGCCTTCTTCTTTAGCTAGTTTCTTTAGCTCTTTTAGCGTTAATTGGTTTAAATCAACCATTTCGCCGTTTTCTAGCGCTTCATCTAGGTTATCAATCTCTTTAGCTTCTTCTACGATATCTGCATAACCTGTAGCTAAAATCTCCATAGCTCTTTCATCTTCAAATTCATAAACGCTATCTTTTTCATAGATCGCTTTGGTGTACTTGTCTTGTACACGTGCATTAAATTTAAGTTTCATAGAATTTTCCTTTCTAAAATGCAAAAAACGCACCAATTAGGTACGTTTTAAGCAACCTTTTTCACATCTAGTGAATAGGCAAAATAAAAACACGCTTCATTTCTGCGTGTTATTGTCTGTCTGAAAAGAAATCAGTCCAATATGGATTTTCTTTATCAAAAATGCGCTTTTGTTCAGGTGTTAACTTTTCGGGATAATCAGCAAATAAATTAAATACTTTCTTTTTATCGAAACTGAATAACCAAACGCCTTTTTCTTCTTGATTATCAACCCACCAAATTTTATCATCAGGGTTTTCTTTGTAAAACTTACTTGATCGTTCCATACTGTCCTTTCTTTTGCGCATCTCCTGCTGTGTTTAGATATCCTAATAAAGATTTAAACTCATCTGTTGAAAAATCACTATCATCAATATCTATCATAAAATCAAACTTTGCTGAAAAGCTTGATCTTGAACTGCATCCAAATCTAGTTTTTAAAGTGTATTTTGGATTTCCGTTGAAATTTGTCCAACCGCTCTTAGATTCTGATTGTAATTCAAGATATTGCAATATTCCATCTTTCTTTCTTACTATTGCAGCATGTCTACCAACACTAAGATAGTATTCTTTACTTTCTTCACATAGTTTAATAAGTTTATTTGCTACGGTCATTGACGATTTACCCTCTGCTCTTAGCACTTTTAATCCATCTGCTAAAGATAATTCAAATAAATTCATACCACTAGAAAAGAAATATTGACTTTCTCCACCTCTAAAATCAAGAACATTCCAACCTTGCTTTTGTCCAATATATGCAAGTGCAACCGAAGCACAAGATCCTTGTGTCAAATCACCACCACTAAGAGATGAAATTATATCATTTTCATCAATTGGTGCAACATCATAATCTAATACAGGATTATATTCTAGATTTCCTGTTTTTTTGCTTATTATGTCTAAATTGGTTAGTAAAGTATTGTAATGTTCCTCTGATGTCTTGATAGCTTTATCAAGAACATGATTTACATCATCATACTTTTCAACTACATTATAATACTTTTCTTTCCAATCTGCATAATTTTTCGCTTTTATTAGCTCACTCGTGATATTATCACGCTTTTCAACTTCATCTTCAATATCCCACCGTGGTACGCTCATTAAAGCGCATCTGCAATTTATATCAAGTGAAGCCTTGCCAAATCTTTTAGGCGCAAACACTTTACCACCGCTATATTCAAAATAATCATCTATTTCTGCGTGTTGTTGGTCTAACTGTGCGTGAATAGGTCTTGTCTTTTTATCAAAAGTACAATCCCAAACTTTGACGATATCAGCTCCCCTATCTTTTGAAGCGTGCATGCTATCTATTTTTGCATCATTTACAACTCTATGCCCTTCATTCTGTGCTATTTGTTTAGCTTTACGATATGAAACGCCCATTTTATCACTAATATTTCTAGCTATATCTTGTTGGCTCATGCCTGTTGCAATACCTCTAGATATTTCATCACGTATTTGGCGCTTGGCTTTCTCTACATTGCTATAAATGCGCTTGCTTAAAGGTATGTTATCCGTGTTGTAAGATACGGCTTTCACTAAAAGCTCATGGTTAATAGGTGCAAGAACGGGTATTCCGTATTTCTGCAAGCTATATAACTGTGATATAAAGCCGTCTTGATACATTGTGTTCAAATAATCTTCAATACTGTTCACTGTACTACTGTTAAGCGTGTCTAAAGCGTTGTTTAACTGCTCTTGAAGCGCTTTTTGGTAGTTCTGTTGATAGATTTTTGACTGTATTTGCGATTTTATGATTTCTAATTGTTCAGGGTCATTAGTATATCTGCTTTCCTTTTCAATTAGCTTATCAATGCTTTCTTGAAGCTCTTTATACTTGCCTTGCACATCTTTTAAAGCTTGGTTATACGTGCCTTCTAAGCGGTTATACACATCTTTTTCATTGTTAAGTAAAACCTGCTCTATTTCCTTTTCGTGCTTTTTCATTATTCATCAACCAAATATTCCTCTATATCTTCATCTGATACATTTAAGCCTTTTAACAATCGTGTAGCAGCTGCACGGGTTAAGCTTCCATTGTGGTACTTATCAATAATAGAAGTTATTTTATAGGTGCTTGTCTGCTCTGTTTGTGTAGGCTCTGTACCGTCTAGCGTTGCTTGTGCATCTTCTAAACTTACCGCTTCTGCATCAATCACTTTATCCGCTACTTCTTCATAATCAATGTCTAACACTTCGCAAATCTTCTTTAAAAGCGTTTCATCATCAATATGTGAAACTACGTTTAATAAAGTATTAATTTCAATTTGCTTAGTGTTTGCTTCTGTCTGTCTAATTGTAGCGTTGTCTGTTTCGTTGCTTGGTACAACTCTTTCAAATTCACACCAACAATCAGAAACCTTATAAGACGTGTCATTTTCTTTGTTTATTTCATCAATAACATAGCCTATGATTTTCTTCATCAGGCGCTTAAGCTGCATTTCCTTTTTGTTTGATTTCAAATCTAGCAACGCATAACGGCTTTTAATAACTACGTTAGTTACATTGCTTGCTTCTGCTTTTGAGCTATCAAAGCCCATACCAAAGCGGTAAATGTTTTTTTCGTCTAAATCCAGTTTAGTTTTACGTGCTTCATATGGTATTTGAATAGTTTTTATATCAACATCACCATTTTCACCTACGCCAACTTGCTTTTTATTTTTAATAGCATAGGTTAATTCGTCCATGTTATGCCCATTAAAGCCTTTGACTACATAAAAACCTTCTGAAAGGTCTTGAATGTTGTTAGATAAACCGCATGACATTAAATCATAATCATCAATTAAATCTTTGATAGCGTGTAGATCGCTAAATTGACGGCGGTTATTATCAAATCTTATAAACGGAATTGAATTAAACGTATCATAATAGCGTTCGCTATCTTCTTCATACAAAATATGCGGTCTTTGTTCCTGTTCTTCATCTTTCTTGATAGTAGAACTGTTAATCATGTTGAAATAATAAACATTTTCATTATCCCAAACTTCAACCTTATGAATAACCTTGTTTTTAACTTCTTTCCAATAGTAATAATAAATAACGTAATCTTTGTTATCGCTAGCATACTTAGCTGGTACTTCTACCACGTTCAAGCCGTCTGCAAATTTAAAACGTGATTTTCCTTCTTCATTTGCATAACGATACAAATAAGAAAATCCTTCAACGCTTGCATACGTTAAAAGGTCATTTAGCTCCATTTTAAATTCATCATCAAAGTATTCATCTAAAAACGTTTGTAATTCAGGAATATCACTTTTAACATAGCTATCTTTACCGCTTAACATGTATTGCGTACATTGGTCTACTAATTCTGTAAGGAAAGGGTGACTAATGCGCTCATTAGATCGTGTGTTATCTTCCTGTAATATGCCTTCATCATCAAAGTAGTAGATTTTATAATCTTTTATATCATGCCTAGCTTCGTAATAGCTCAAGCCCTTTTTAGCATGCTGCTTTTTCGTGCTTGTTTGGTCTTCCTGAATAAACCGTCTTATTTCTGCAATGCTTAACACTGTATCACTCCTTTCTTATGAAATAATCGTCAACTAACTCTTTAATTTTTTCGTAGTTTAAAGCTACGAAATCACAAATAATTTCTTGGTTTAAATCTACATTGTGTAGACCTTGTACAAATAAAAACGCATGTGTTAGCTCATGTACTAATATTCTGCGTTTCATCTTATAACCTAAATCTTTATGAATATAAATCTTCTGTTTAAAGAACTCACATAAACCCGCTTGTGTGTAACCTTTTTCATCTTCTTCAAGCCAAACGTTTTTCCCGTCTGCTTCTTCAATGACTTCAAAACATAAGCCATTTATGTTAACATTCACGCTTTCTTGCATGCTTACCTCTTTCTAATATGCGTTATTTCATCACCTGAAAAATATACGCAATACTTACTTAGTTTAAATAACCCGCATGTGACCGCATATGCATCACCATACGCCCATTTTCCTACATAGTTAATACTAATAGGCTTCGGTAGTTTATCGCTCTTAAAACGCTCTTTAATAACGTTTCTAGCGTGTTTCTCTTTGTCTGTCATAATATCCAATTTCCTTTACCTGTTAGCTCCCTTAAGATACTTGCTAAACTATCAGGGCTATCATCATGTTCTGCGTTTTCGGTATAATCAAGGATTTCATTCAAATAATCAGGGTCAGTATCTTCATGGAAGTAAACGTTATCCCAATTTTTTAATAAGTACGTAGCTATCTTAACGTATTTATTTGTGCTTTCTTGATATCCTTGAACTATCATTCCGTCTTTACGCATTTCTTTTTCTAAATAGCCTTTATCTGCGTTACGTTCACAATATATTGTGCCTGCTCTGTATCTATCGTGAAGCATATATATATCACTTAAGCATTTATCTATGTGCTTGTCATAGCGTTTACCAAGCACGTAGAACGCATTTCCTTGTTGTTTGATAATTGTATAAGCCGTACCGTCTGAACCGCCGTAGCTTGCATCTATATGCGCTACACTGTTAAATAAAAGCTTTTTATCATTGAAGAACTTAGGATTAGTGAATAATGCATCTTCATTAGCTATGTGTTTTAATTCATAGTTAGCCGCAAAAAGTGAAGGTGTCATTTTAGATCGTATATCTTGAAGCTTCTTTTTATCTATAAGCCCTGTAGTATAGCAATCATACTTCTTAACATTAGGCATAATTCCAATAGCATCTTCTTTATGCCACGGCGTGCCTGTGTTAAATATGCGCCCGTCACGGTTTTTAACGTTCTCTAGCTCCATATAAACTAATTTAATACGTTCACGTTCTGCACGGCTTACCCTATCTTTCGTGTTTACGATATCATCAGTGAAAATATAATCAGCGTGCTTACCTGTCAAAGAACCACTAGTACCCATACCTAATAACTGTACAGTACCTTTAGCGCTTGTTTTAAGGTTTGTATCAACCTTGAAAGAAGTATCTGTTACAAGATTTAAATCAACGCCGTACAACTCTTTCACAATACGCAAAAAAACAGGACTTCTAATTATATTAGAAACCTGTTTAATAACCTCTATAACATCTGTATCTGTCTTTCGTAAGAACATAATACTTTTATTTGGTTTCAATATCATCAAAAGGCTAATAGCTAATGAAAGCGTGGTTGTTTTGTAGCTTCCACGGTGTCCTAGTATCGTTTCATCTTCAACACTAAACACCATTTCTTTTAGCCATGTGTTATGAAGCTGCGTAAAATCTTTAAAGCCTAGCCAATGCGCTAGTTTGTATGGCTCATCATAGATTAGGTCAAGTATTTGCTTTTTCTGCAAAATAATCTTCCATTTCTTTTATAGTTTCATCAATAGGCTTGCTTACTTCGATACTTTGAACATCACGCTGCCCTAAATACTGTTTTCCAAGCCATATAGCCATAGTAGCGTTTTTCTCTGCTAATCTAAATTGCGCACGGCGTAATGATATTTTCCCTTTTTCACGCTTTTGCTCAAATACTAGGGAAAAACTCATTCCATATGTTTCATTGCACCATTTATCTAGTGTTTTTTCTGATATATCGAACCAATCACATATTTCTTTGCGTGTGCATTGTAAACCGCATAAGTTTTCAAATTGCTTTTGATCTATACTTTTTTTAGGTCTACCCCCTGCCATTTAATCACCGCCTTTATACCAAAACGAATACGTTATGCGTTTCTGTGATACTGCGTTCTTTAGGTGTTTAAGTCCTGCATCTTTGTATCTTTCATATCCACGCATACCGCTTTTTTCTCTACCGTATCTTGCTAATATCCATTCACTATCTTTTCTTAACGCACCTACTAGCGCTGGTGTAGTTGTTGTTAGATTTACTTCATAACCACGTTTAGAAACGATTTTAGCTACTTCTTTTATAAATCTAGCACCAATGCCTATTCCTTGATAATCAGGCAATACTACAAGCCTATGTACTCGTTTCTTGCCTTTTTTCATAGGCATTTGAATAATACCTGTATGGCATACCAATTCACCATTTACTATTCCTATATATTGTTCTGCTGATTGGTGCAAATCTGTATTTAAATAGTGATACTTTCTAAATATTTCCCATACTTGCTTTTTAACTTCGTTATCAACCCTGTATATTTCAAGTTCGATTGTGGGGCGGTTGAATTTCCCCTTAGTGCGAAAAAACTTTTTTCGTCTGTGTTATATATCCAATCAGGTTCTAGCCATTCGATAATATCGCTATGACATGATACCGCAATAAATTTTTTATTTTGTTTCTTAACCGCTTTGCTTATTGCATAGCTAGATGTTTTAGCAACCTCACGATTTACTACACTTGTAAATTCATCAAATACAATAAGTTCTTTGTTATCAAGTATGTTTCTAGCTAAATCTACACGCATTTTTTCGCCGTTCGATAGTACATCATAAGGCTTTAACCATGAAGGCGGACCTGCAAAGCCTACACTTGTAAACACTCTTTCAATTTCCTTAATGGATTTATCTTTAGGCATATCATCAATAACACTTTTCGCTTTGTATTCATAGTTACTAAAATAATGTTCTCCAAATACCTCTTTGGCAATTGTTGATTTACCTGTACCGCTACCACCTACGATTAAGCCAACGTTCCAATCCATATTTTCTATATCTATGTTCCCTTGAAAGTGTTCTGTTGCGTGTTCAATATCTAAATCAAACGCACCGCATACGCTAGATACTCGAAACGTTTTATCAGGGTCTATTTTCTTTACAATGTCAAAACTCGGCATTTCATTCCCTCACTTGATAGCCTTGTATAAATTTCTTCTTGTTGTAACTCATCAGCGCATTCAATAATCACTTCATAAGTTTCTGCTACCTTGTCTGATAAATCTTCACGTTCTTTAGGTTCACTCTCTTCTTCACCTAAATCAAAGCCGAACGCTTCCATGTCTAAATTAAAAATATCGTCTAATTCTTCACTTAATAAATCCATATCCCAATCTGCTATTTCGCTTACCTTGTTATCTGCAAGCCTGAAAGCTTTAATTTGCTCTTCTGTTAGATCATCAGCATAAATACATGGCACGTTTTTAATCTTTAGCTTCTGCGCTGCTAATAGCCTTGTATGACCGCACACAATAACATTATCTTTATCAATGATAATAGGGTTTTTAAAGCCAAATTCTTTAATTGAATCCGCTACATAATCAACCGCTTCTTTGTTATTGCGTGGGTTATTCTCATACGGCACTAATTCGCTAGTGCTTTTATAAACGATTTCTAATTTATCCATGCTAACCGCCTTTCTATGTTTTTGTGTTCTAAACTAGTAACATTCTTGAAGGTGTAAACAAAAATGAAATTCAAAATATTTATTAATAGGATTTTAATTATGAAAAAAATATATCTGTAACAGTATGTAACTAAAAGACCATTTAATTATGCTCAATAACGAAAAAGAAAAATTCAAATGAGAGAATACGAAAATGTAGATATTATTGATTTTAGAATGCTACTAGTTTACAGCATAAAAAAAGCATGCCCGCTTGACTTGGCACGCTCTTTTAAGGAGTGAATTCGTATATGCCTGTATCGACCAAAACTCACACTATTATTATATCAGTTCCAATGATATTTTATTGTATCAATGTGTATCATTTAGTATCTTAAATTCATTTTCGGCTTGTTTTTTAATCTTGTAGAAATGTGTTCTAGTACAATTCATAGCCCTTTCTATGCTTGGTATGTCCATTTTCAATAGATAATAGCATCTAAGCGCTTTTCTATGCTTTTCACTTTGTAGCTTGGATATCTCTTTTAAGTGCTTTTCATACAACACGGCTTTTTTAGCTTGTAGATCGCTTATTTCTGCTTTCAGTTCATCAAGCTCTGTTATTTTATCTGCTAACAAATCTCTACCGCTTGGCTGACTTGGTATTCTGTCATAAGCTATACCTGTAATACCTAACATAGAATTTTCAAGCTCATATTTCTTCAAATCAAGCTCATTTATACGTTCGTATAACTCGCTATATTCTCTGAAATGCTCTTTCATTGCTTATCCCCTTTCAATGCTTTAACTCTTTTAACTTGGTTATATACAACAGGTATTAAATATGCCGTTTCTAATAAAAGATATATACATGAGAATAATTTTATTAAATTGTTTCCTGATGAAATATATCTAAAAAATATAGTCATGATAAACAGTATTAGAATAGCGTTTGCCCATAGCATAAATGCGGTTATCTTATAAGTTATCTTTTTCATATGTTTCAACTTTCATTCCTGCATTTCCTTTCTAGCTTGCTTCAATATTCTTTCACTAATTGCTTCATACAAATCATCTAAATAGTTACAAGCATCAGCGCCTTTGACTGTGAAACATAAGTCTTTAATAGCTATATCTAATTGTTTTTCTAACAGTTTAACTTTTTCTTTTAAGCAATCTTGATAACCTCTTTGGTATTGCTCACGATCATATTTTAGCGCTTTTAACAGTTCTTCTTTATCTACGTTAATTCCACACTTTAAAACCTCTTTATAAATTTCATTTTCCATTTGCGCCTCAATGCTTGAATAAATTATTTCTATTGGTGATTTATACATCATTTTTCTACCTCTATACCTGTAATCTTCTTGAAGATTTCTTTATCAAAATTAGGAATTGTTTTAATTAGCTCTTTTGCTTCGTTGCTTAAACTATCCCACCAATTCAAACATGCTTCTTCAAATGTGTATTGTTTTAAATACCCTTGAATAGCTTGCCTAATAGGGCTATCTTCCATTTCTTCTTCTGTGTACCAAATCCATTCAGTTAATTTAAATGAACCGCTTCTTAACGCTGCATACCAATCTTTATAAATAATTTCTTTCCATGTTAAACCGCTATCTTTATTAAAAATAGGCACTGTTTTTTCTTCGGTGTTAAATAACCCTGTAGATCTATCACAAACGTTAAACATTCCTGTGTTCATGTCGCCTGTGTTCCTGTCGCCTGTGTTCCTGTCGCCTGTGTTCA
>OLNP01000515.1_pt1 | contig 40598 bp, 29 predicted proteins | sample 1671951 | NCBI WGS metagenome assembly OLNP01 (sample SAMEA3136629, study PRJEB25190) | human gut metagenome | biome: human gut; feature: human-associated habitat; material: faeces | place: Austria | collected 2013
TTTGGGAGCTGTGTCTGGTCTTCGAAAGTGTTCTGTTTTGCTTCGTAAGGAGCAAATCACAAGCGAAAACAAAAGCCTTATGAAGCAGGAGATCGTTCCGCAAGGAGCGTGTCTCCTGCTTTTTTGTGTTGTGCGTTTTTCTTCGCCTCTTAAATCTTATCGGCATCTGATGATGTACGCGCTTGTGAACGCAGCCGGATTCCGATTTGTGCAGATGCTGGAGAGACTATCCCACCCTGGGAAAAAATATTTGGTTGGGGTGCAGTTCTGTCGGCTTTCGTTTCGACGCTTAATTGCACTGCTCATAAGCGATACACTTAATCATAGTTGCCGCTGCATGATGGCTTCAAGACCCGACATACCTGATCCACAGTGGTTCCATGCCAGTGTGGCACCTTCGCGCGGCAATGTTCCTCTATGGTTTCGACAGGATGCCGACTTACGTTTTTACGATATTGATGACTCTCTCTTTCTCACACAGCTGCTTGCGCCATGTACGGATCTCCGCTTCCAGTTTCCGGATGCGCTGATTTGCCGGTTGTTGTGGATGGCTTGCCCCCAGCTGTCTCCCGGCGACTTTCTACCAACTGCGCAGAGTGTCAGTGCAAATCCCCAGGTCCCGGACGACCTCTGTAGCCTCCGGCCCTTGCTCTGTCACCGTTTCACTGAGCCAGCTTTGAATACATCATCGTATCAAGGTGACGCCTCACCTTTTCGTCCTTATGCAGTTTCATTTCATCCTTCTCTCATTCTGCCAACTCTGTCATATGCTGGCTTCCATGCATAGTGGTTGCATTCCTTCTGGTGAATATCGTGTGCTAGCTTCATTCTACCATACGGGTTCGATGCACTGTAGTTGTCTTCTATATATGTTCAAATTCATTTTGTAATAAACCTGGATTATTATTATATCATATTGAGCATAAAAACACAATATCATTTTCTTCCACAAGGAGAACGGTAATTTGGTGTGGTTGTAACGGGAAGAAAAACTTATGATAAAAATACAAAAGGTCATGTACGCATGACCACGAAAACAGAACATCCATCAATTTAACAAAGAAAGGTGACGATCCGAATGAAGAAACTTACAGCCCTCTTACTGTCTGTGATGGTACTGTTCTCCTTGGGCTCGCTGGCTTCGGCTGAAGAAACCACGACCATCGGCTGGACCTCCTGGGCACTCGCGGAGGAAAACCTGATTCCGATCTACGCCGGATCGGCCGACGCCTTTATGGCGGAGAATCCCGACATCACCATTGACTATTCTCAGACCAACCCCTATGCCTCCTATCTGGATCAGCTGCTGATCTCTGCGCAGGCTGGAAATGCCCCCTATGTGGCGCATATCAAGGCCGAATGGCTGCCTCAGTTCCTGGAGCTGGGTGTGCTCAAAGATCTTACCCCCTACATCAGCGAAGAAGTGATCGCCGACTATAACGCAAGTGCCATTGAAGGTGTAACCATTGACGGGCAGATTGTGGCACTTCCGTGGTTTGGCAACACCTATGCCCTGTACTACAACAAGGCGCTGCTGGAACAGGCGGGCATTGAAACGCTGCCTCAGAACTGGCAGGAGCTAATTGATGCGGCTTATAAGGTATCCGCCCTTGGCGATGATATCTATGGCCTGGCCATTCCCAACTCCAATGGCGTGGAAGCCGGCGAGGGCTACAATGTATTCCCGGCGCTGTGGGCGCACGGCGGCAATTTCCAGGATGCCGATGGAAAGATCAACCTGACCGATGAGGCCGCCATTGCTACCTTTACCGAGATCCAAAAGCTGATTGCTGACCACGTTTCTCCTACGGTAGGCAACAGCTTCAAGGATCTGCGCAACCTCTTTGGACAGGGCAAGATTGGCTTCTACTGGGATCTGGAGGCTACGATTGATACCGCCGCCGCCGCCGCTGAGGACAAGGATAAATTCTATGAGGATTTCGGCTGCATGGTTATCCCCGGTGCCGATACGCCCAATGGCGCGGGCTACGTGATTGATCACTATCTGGTGGTCTTCAACAACACTCCCGACGAACTGATGCCGCAGGTAGCCAAGTTCCTGGAATTCATGAGCGACTCCACCGTTATCCAGATCTTCAAGGACGGCAACCAGGGCAAGATGAGCTCCCGCGCCTCCGTGATGGATGAGGTATTTGCCGACGTGAGCGAGATCACCCAGGTCTATGTAGATGCAATGAAGACCGCACGGCCTCTGCCTGTGGCCGGCCTGCACTTCATGGACGCGGACAAGGAGCTGGTGAACGCGCTGACCCGCCTGGCACAGGGCGAAGATGTAACCGCTGTCATGACTGACTGCCAGCAGATTATTCAGGATATGTACGACGAAGAATAACCTTGCTGCTTGCGAGCAAAGCACACTGAACATTCGCCGTCCTTCCTGCGCGAGACGGGAAGGACGGCGAATTCTTTAGCGAAAGGGTGCCGGAACGATGAAAATAGCTAACCGTGCAAATACAAATCGCGCCAGAACTCCAGGGCCCCGTTCCGATCAGTGGTTTGGGTTTGCGCTGGTGCTTCCGGCGCTGATCGTGTTGCTGGTTGTGATCGCCCTGCCCATTCTCAAGGGTATATATGTAAGCTTCTTTTCTTATAAGCTCAAGGACATCAGCCAACCGTTATTCGATTTTTCATCCGCTAACATTCAGAAAATTCTGGCCGGAGAAGAGGGGTTGGGGGCTCTATCCAATCTGAAATGGAATGATCTGGCCAACTATACATCCCTGTTTAAACGGGGAGAAATACTGGATTACTTTGGCAATACCATTCTTTTTGTATTGCTTACGGTTTCCATTCAGCTCGTGTTGGGCATGATTATTGCGCTGCTGCTCAATTCCAAGCTGCGGGCAACAGGCTTTTTCCGCGGAGTGATGCTGATTCCGTGGACCATCCCTTCGGTTGTAGTCGCTATCCTGTGGAGATGGATGCTGCATCAGGATTTTGGCGTTATCAATTATCTGGCCTATGTGCTGGGCATTACGGAACAAATGAACCTGTCCTGGCAGGTTTCCAACAGCCTTGCCATGGCGTCTGTGGTTATTGCTTCCGTATGGAGACAGCTTCCTTATATGATGGTGATGCTGCTGGCCGCCCTGCAAAGCGTAGACAGCTCATTGGAAGAGGCCGCTCATATCGACGGTGCCAACGGATGGCAGAGTTTTTCTCATGTGGTCCTGCCTTCCATCCGCCCGGTGCTCATTACCTCAACGTGGATCGCGGTAATGAACAACTTCCAGTCCTATACCATCATTGCCAACATGAATGGAACTGGCGCCGCAACCATGACGCTGTCCATCGCCGCCTATCAGGAGGCATTCAAAAGTTACAATTTCGGCAAGGGTGCTGCCATCGGCGTAATGTGGCTGGCTCTGCTTTTCGTTATCACACTGATAAGCAACCGCGCCTCTGATCGCGCCACCAACGATTATCAGTAAACCGGGGGAGGTGTATGGAATGAATGGAAAGTTTGAACGCGCAGAAAGGACCAAATCTCCGGAATGGCTGAGCGTATTCACGTTGCAACTGATTGGCGCGGTGCTGATTGCCCTGGCGCTGCGGAGGATATTTTTTCTATCCGGCCGGGTGGAAGAGGCACAGAAGACCTCTTGTATTGTGCTGGGTGTTGTCATGTTTGCTCTGGGCTGCGGGACGTTCTATCTGTGCTCACGGCTAAGCCGGCAGTATCAGACCCGCCCCGGTTTTCTCTATGCCAGGCAGCACACCGGAAGAATTCTGCGGTATGCGCTGGTGATCGTGATCACGCTGACGCTGCTGTTTCCCGTGCTATGGATGCTGCTATCTTCCCTGCAGCCAAGCCACACGCTGATGCACGTTCCCCCTACCTTTACCATCACGGCAGAAAGCTCACTGGACAACTATGTCAAAATCTTTTCCAAGCCGGAATATGTGCGTTACTTTATCAACAGCTTTATCACTGCCGGCGGTACGGTGCTGACGGTGCTGCTGGTGTCGGTACCGGCGGGGTTCTCGTTCTCCCGCTACCGCTTCCGCGGCCGCAATGCGATACTGACCTCCATTCTCTCGGTGCAGATGTTTCCCATTGTGGTGATTCTGATTTCACTCTATACGTTCTATATGAAGTGGAACCTGCTCAACACCTACATAGGCGTCATTCTGGCAGACACCACCTTCGCTCTTCCGCTGGCCATTACGCTGATGAAATCCTTCTTTGACACTCTCCCACGCTCGCTGGATGAATCGGCGCGCATTGACGGTGCGGGACGCATGCGCACGATGCTGCAAATCCTGTTGCCGCTGACGCTTCCAGGGCTGGTGGCGGTGGGAATCTACACTTTTCTCAATGCATGGGACGATTATCTCATGTCCATGACCATCATGCAGGTCAACAACATGAAAACCCTTCCCGTGGGATTGGCACAAAGTTTCCTTGGGGAATATGCACACGACTATGGCGCGCTCATGGCGTTCTCCATGGCCGGCTCGCTGCCCATTGTGTTGCTGTTTGTGTTTTTCCAGAAATACATGGTCAGCGGGCTTACCGCGGGCGCTGTAAAAGGATAAGTTCGCGGCGAAAAACTACAGGGTTTCGCAAAAAACTCCGGCCTTTGCCACCGCTAAAAGTACATCAGAATCTCCAGGCTGCCCGCCCGTGCATATGCGCACCCGCTCAGGCTGTTCAATACCTGTTTGAGGAGGTTCGGAGGGCCGCCCCAAAATAAAATTCATATTCAACGACATGTGCGGTGGATTCGAAGCCTTGCGAAGCAATGTTTAGTCCGTTGAAAAACCCACGATTTTGGTGAAAGCCACGTTTCTTGCTTCCTTTGGACGCTCGAAACGCTCGCGGATAACGTTGCGGCATAAAGCTTTGGGGCTCTGCCCCACACCCCGGCAGGGAAATGATCCCCCTGCACACCGCACTTTGTCAGCAGCCTGTGTCGGGGCGCACACGCGCCCCGACTTTTTAGTTCTCTGAAGGAAGCGTAAAGGTTCCATAACAGGTGCGAAACAGCTCTGTAAACTCAGCACGCGTGCGGCACCCAAGCTCGCGGTAAATCTTACCCGTGCGATAATGAAGCGAACTCAGACTGATGTAGAGCCTGTCGCACAGCGCCTCGTAGCTCACTCCGGACAGGAGGCCCTCAATGATGCGGATATCCAGATCATCGCGGTTGGAAAGGCAGGTTTCAATCTGCATCAGGCGGCGAATGGTGGGATCGTGGTAAAACTGCTCCTTTTCCTTGGGTGCCGTCCAAAGGGCAGGGGCTCCTTCCGAAAGGCGACACGGCTCCCAACCGGTGCTTCCACGTACGATTAGCCTGCCCGGTGCAACAAGTTTGCAGACCAGCTCCGGCTCGGTCAACGTTTGGAGCTGCTGCCAGATGGAAAACGCATAGCGTCCGATGGCCCAGTAGTCCATTGTGATGCTGGTAATGGAAGGCGTACAGTAGCGGTCAATGGTCTGATCGGAAAAGCCGGCAACATACAAATCCTCCGGCACACGCACGCCCGCAGATAGAAGCTGCCGGATGAGAACGAAGGCCGCATAATCGTTGGGACAGATTACGGCATCATAGCGACGCCATACGCGCAAAAAGGCCTCCGTGCATTCCTGGATTTTTCCGGCCCAGCGAAAAACATCCTCCTCGCGGATGGGGTGTTGAGAAAGCGAAGTATATCGCAGCGCCGCATCGACCTTGACCATGTCGTTCAGCGACATCTGCCCTACACCTACCAGCGCGATGTGCTGCCGTCCACAATCCGCCATATAGCACAGCATGCGGATCATCTGCTGGCTGCGGCTGTGCGTTACACAGCTGATCTGACTGGACAGGCTGTCTGCATCCATGCCGGCCAAAATGATGCGTTTCCCCCTGCGGGACAGCACAGCTACCGCAGTCATGAGACTTTCATGGGAGTTGCCAATCAGGATGACGGGGTCAGTCAGGGCTTCAGAGTCGGTGTCGGCAAGCTGCACGGAGCATTGCGCGGCGGTTGCGGCCTTTTGCAGCCCCTGAAATATCTGTCTGTGCCACACAGAATGGGCACATCCGGGTTCCCACACCACGGATACAATACGCACAGCCATTCGGGGCCCCCTTTCGGTTGTGTACACATGCATCTGAGAAATACGGAGAAATATTATACACTCGTTCCGAAAAAAAAGCAATACCAAAACCCCTAAGGCGGATGCCCGCCATTCGTATTGTAAGGCAGCTGCAAACAGGCTTATACTGTGGGCATCGAAATACAGATACAGGAGGGACCCCTATGCCACATAAGTACAGAGTTGCCATTATCGGTGCGGGAATGATCTGCAACGCCGCTCATCTGCCGGCGCTTACGCCGCTGCGCAAGCGCGGCGCGGTGGAGGTTGTGGCTGTGGCGGACATCCGACCGGAGGCTGCACGCGAAACAGCGCAACGCTATGAGATTCCCGCCTGGTACGACGATCCTCAGAAAATGCTGGATGAAGTAAAACCCGACTGGGTGAGTGTGTGTACGCCCAATCGTCGCCACAACCTCAGCATTCTGGCGCTGCGGGCAGGGGCTAACGTGATGTGCGAAAAGCCCCTGGCTCTGACCTGGCGCGAAGCAAAAGAAATGTTTGACGTGGCCCGCCAGGAAGGCAAGCTGCTGTTCCCCTGTCAGTCACGCCGTTGGAGCCCGGACATGGATTTTGCCAGCGACGTTGTACGCAAGGGCCTGCTGGGCAAACCCTACTTTGCTGATCTGAGCTTTGTGCGTCGCTACGGCATTCCCACATGGGGCATGTTCCATATGAAAAGCGAAAACGGCGGTGGTCCGTTCTGCGATCTAGGCGTACACTTCTTGGATTCGCTTTTATGGATGACCGGCAATCCGCGTGTGGTCAGCGTCAGCGGCAGCATGTATGATATCATTGCCCAGAAGGGAGAGGATGTACTCCTTTCCATCAAGGAGAGCGGAGCGGCAGGCGGCCTGTTTACCCCGCGCCCCTATGACCCCAGCGAGTTCAGCGTGGAGGACTCCGCCATGGGCAGCATGCGCATGGAAGGGGGCCTGTCAGTCAACTTCAAGTTTACCTGGGCCATGCATCAGCCCACCGCAAAGCACATTACCATCTGCGGCGATCGGGGTGGCCTGGATGTGGAGCAGATGGTCCTGTACCAGAATGTAGGAGGCTATCAGGGCGAGACCAAACTCAAGTATTTTGACAACCGGCCCTTTGCCGGGGTGCCCTTTGACGCTCACCACTATATGTACGAGCATGTGCTCAACGTGCTGGACGGCAAGGAGGAGCCCAGGGTCAAGCCGGAGGAAACACTCAATGTGGTTTCCGCTATTGAGGCATTCTACCGTTCTGCGGAAGAAAACCGGGAAATCCGTACCGAGGATCTGGAGGGATATACCATATGAAAACCTATCGCGTATGTATTGCGGGCTTTGCCCATGTACACATCAACGATGTAGCCAGCCACTTTGTGGATCATCCCCAGACGCAGCTGGTTGGCCTCGCCGATACCAAGCCCGTGGTTCCTGAGCTCAAGCCCGGAGCACCCTATACCCGGGAGTGGAACATCCGATATGTCAGCGATCTTTGCGGTGCTCCCATCTACGAGGACTGGCGCGCCATGCTGGATACGCTTCGCCCGGATCTGTGTGTGGTTAACAGCGAAAACAGCTATCATGTGGAAATTACACAGTTCTGCGCGGAACGCGGCATTGGCGTATGCATTGAAAAGCCCATGGCTGACAATCTGGCCGACGGATTCAGAATGGCCCGTGCTGCCCAAATCCATAACAGCTTCCTGATGGTCAACTGGCCTGTGACATGGAATCCCGGCATGCAGATGGTTAAAACATTGATTGATCGCGGCGTTATCGGCGACGTAATTCAGGTCAAGACCCGCATGGGCCACACAGGTCCACTGGGCCGTGGTGCAAAGCATAAAATTGCCCAGACCGCCGAGCCAATGACTGAGGCGGAGAAGAGCGCCACATGGTGGCATCAGCATGCCTGCGGGGGCGGCGCGATGGCGGACTATTGCTGCTATGGCAGCGTGCTGAGCTGCTGGTATGCGGGTGAACCGGCGATAGCGGCCATGGGCATGCGTGTCAACAGCATGACTCTGATGGGCGATGCAGAGGACAACAGCGCCATGTTCGTACGTTTCCCCAGCAAGTATGCGGTGCTGGAAGGCACTTGGACCACCGTGGACCACACCTTCAAATCCCCCATCGTGTATGGAACCAAAGGTGCAATTATGGGTGATTACAAAACCGGTAAAGTGGTGGTCTATCATGAGGACCATAGCGTAGAAGAGATCGTCAACGATCCCCTGCCGCCCCAATTGCGTGACGTGGCCTGTGGCTATGTCCATTACATGGAGACAGGCGATATCCACTTTACGGCGCTGCCGGAATTTAACCTGAAGGCGCTGGCTGTGCTGGATGCTGGAATCCGTTCTGCCGGCACCGGCAAAATGGAGTTGGTTAATAACGAGCATTGGCAGATAGGATAACGAGTAAGACGGAGAGAATTCCGTGGACGAAAGCCTGACCCAGATCCGGGAATAGACGCAGGACAATTACAGGCGGTAGTCCGCTTAGGCACGTGGCGGGTGGCTGTGCTCAACAGCCATCCGCGCTTTCACCGTGAGAACATTGCTTAGCTTGAACGGCACCTACCGATGACGAATGCTTCCTCCTTCTGAAAGGCCTTGCGGCGCTGTAAGCCGCGGGCGGTTCCGAAAGCGAAGCAGCACCCATTGAGGGGGTCGGACTGAAGCCCCTGGAAGTACACAATGTATGCCAGGGCGTGTGTCACGCAATCGAGACGGAGGAGCATCCCTTGGTCCCCATTGCGCAAAACGATGTTACTTCTCCGTAGAATGCTCCCAAAACATTTATCAATCCCGATGATTTGCCCACGTGGCAAAAGAGGAAACCGACATGACAGGAATCATTACCGACATTCAGAAGTTCAGCCTGCACGACGGAAAAGGCATCCGCACCACCGTATTTTTCAAGGGCTGCAATATGCGCTGCGACTGGTGCCATAACCCGGAAACCATTTCGCCCAAACCACAGCGCGCCTTTTATGAACGCAAATGTATCCATTGCGGACACTGCGATCACTGTCCTACCGGGGCCCGGGTTACCATTGGACAAGAAAAAAGCGTGGAAGAGGTCTATCGCGAGCTGGCGGCCGATCTGCCATACTACCGGGAATCGGACGGTGGTGTTACCCTTTCTGGGGGAGAACCGTTAATGCAGGCGGAGTTTGCCCGCGAGCTGCTCAAACGCTGCCGGGAAAATGGGATAGGCACAGCAGTCGAAACCAATTTGTCACTGCCGTTTGAGCGGATGGAAGGGTTGCTTCCGTATTTGGATCAGGTGTTTTTTGACATTAAGCTGATGGATGACGCCCAGCACCGTCAGGTTACGGGCATCTCCAATGTTACGGTGCTGGAAAACGCGCAGAGACTCGCCCACAGCGGCATACCTGCGGTAGTGCGTACACCGCTCATCCCAGGCATTACCGATACGGTGGAAAACATCGGTGCCATTGCCTCGTTTGTACGCACGCTGCCCAACGTGCGGTATTATGAGCTTCTGAACTTTAACCCGCTGGGCGAGGAAAAATATCGCGCTCTTGGCCTGACATGCGTGCATGAGGGAAAGCGCCCTCTAAAAAAGGAAGCTCTGCTCGCACTGGCACAGGTGGCACAGGAGAGCGGCATCAGGGTGGTTTACGGACAGGAGTGAGGGCCATGAAAACATTGAAGGATCTGCCGCTGGAAGAAAAGCGGGCGCTGTACACATCATGGATTGATGAACTGCACGACCAAAAGGTGGAGGAAACCCGCCGCAAGGTAGCGCGTTTTGGCTATACTGATGAGGATGACTATCACTTTCTGACGCCACCGGAGGGCTATGACTGGCATCCGCGCGGGGATACCCCCAATGGTGATTTTCACGGCTATGACGGCTGGTCTGAAAACTACCGCGATATGGTGCGCAGCTTTCCGCCGGTGGTGGTGCCCCAAAACAGCATGGCGGGCAACTTCTTTCGCATTTTGCAAAAATTCCGCAAACTGCGCTGGCATGAAAACTGGGATCTTTCGCCCTGGCAGGAGCTCATTGACCGTTATTGCATCGATCATGGACTGGGTCAGATGCATCATCTCTGCGGAGACGTACGTATCGCCATGCAGCTGGGCTGGGGCGGGCTGCTCCAAAAGGTGGAGCGGTATGCTGACATCAACAACGAAACCGAGGACCAGCGCGCCTTTTATCGTGCGGAAGAAATGTTTCTGCACACCTGCATCGAATGGATGGAGCGCACCACGGACTGCATCGCCGAAAAACTGGCTGCTGAAACCGATCCGCTGATCGCCGACAATTTGCGCCAGATGCTGGAAGCCAACCGACGCGTCACATTGGAGCCGCCGACAACGCTCAGGGAGGCTTGTCAGTTTATCAGCTGGTACAATATCTTTGGCCGCAGTTTTAACCGTGAGGGCGCGGGAGGTCAGCTTGACGAGCTGCTTCGTCCCTTCTATGAACGGGATGTTCAGGAGCACAGAATCGACGACGAGGATGCCGTGTTCTACATAGCGGGGCTGCTGTTGAGCGATACAAAGTATTACCAGCTGGGCGGACCGGATGAACAGGGCCGCGATATGGTCAGCCGGGTATCTTGGCTCATTCTGGAAGCGGCTGACCGTCTCAATGTTTCCTCTAACCTGACGGTGCGCGTGCATGAGGGTCTGCCGGAACCTTTCTTCCGCCGGTGTGTGGAACTGCTTTTTCAGCACAAAAATGGCTGGCCGCGCTTTTCGGGAGACCAGTCGCTGGTTCAGGGCTTTGTGCGGCGCGGCTTTACTCTTGAGTTGGCCCGCCGGCGAATTGCCGTAGGCTGCAACTGGATGGCTATCCCCGGCATCGAATATCCCCTCAACGACAGCATTAAGGTGAACCTGGCGCGGGTATTTGAGGTAGCGCTTTATGAGATGTTTGATCATGGCGAGCGCTCCGTAGCCCGGCTCCAGTCACTGTACGAGAAACATTTGAAAATTGTGCTTCGCGTGGTGGCCGAGACCACCGACATGCACCTTCGCCTCAACTATCAAAACAACCCCGAGCTGTTTTTGAACCTGGTCACTGTAGGTCCGGTGGAGACGGGACGCGACGCATCCGACCATAGCCTGCAATACTATAATATCGGTGTGGATGGCGCGGGTATCGCCGTGGTGGCAGATTCGTTTGCGGCGCTGGAAACCCGAGTGGAACGCGAGAAAACGTTGTCCTGGGAACAGGTGGAGGAGGCGCTGCGCACAGATTTCCAGTGTGAAGAGGGCGCCTATATTCAGGCGGTACTGAAATCTGCGCCCAAGTTTGGCCAGTGGAATTCGCCGGCAGAGGACTGGGTACGCAAATTGTGTGCACAGTTCAGTGATCTGGTGGTTCATCTGGAAGCGCATGAAGGTGAAATTTTTATTCCCGGCATGTTCTCCTGGTCCAAAACCCTTTTGTTTGGCAGCTGCGTGGGGGCCACGCCCGATGGCCGCCGCGCGGGCACAGCTATCAACCATGGCGCCAATCCCATGCCGGGTTCTGTGCCAAACGGAGCCATGACCACCATGAGCGAGGCCATTGTGGCTGCCCAGTGCGGCATGGGGAATACCAGTCCCTTCCAGCTTGAGCTGGACCCTGGTATTACTCAGGCGCAGGGTGGTGTAGAAAAGGTGATGGCACTGCTTAAGACGCATTTGCAGCAGGGTGGCACGCTGATAAACGTCAACATTGTGGATGCGCAAAAGGTAAGGGCAGCACATAAAAATCCGGAGCTTTATCCCGATCTGGTAGTGCGGGTAACAGGGTTTACGGCTTACTTTATTACGCTGTCTCCTGAATTCAGGCAACTGGTGGTAGACCGGATGGTGGACATTGCATCTTGAAAAAGCACTGCCCTGTGCAGCGATATGCAAGGCACATTCAAAAAGCAAAACCTGGTTACGTGCGTCATGCACAGAGATGGAAGCAGGCGCTTGAGGTGTGGAAAAACCGCAGTGGTAAGCCAAGAATCAGGTGAAAACGAAGAAATGGCCGCATATTGGGCACGGTCGGCAGCAGGCCCTTGAAGTTCAGCAAGTACTGAATTTCTGCGATTTGCACCCTCCCCTTTTGGTGGAGGGTGCAAAAAATCTTTCAGGGAGGTTTGCAAGGCCGCAGTCCGCCGAGTGAAATCCGCATCCGGCGACACGTGCGGCGGATGCGGAAACCCTGCGCAGCAAGGTTACGTTTCCCCGGCCGCACCATTGACGCAAGTGAAACACATTCTGTCGGAAACGGCCGCCACACGCGGACTTTTTCAACAAACTGACGGGACGGAGAATTGCTCTCCGTCCCGCAGCATTTGGCATCATCAGCGCTGCACGCGCCCGCTGCCGCTGCCTTTCATCAGGTTTTCCACCTCGGCCACATTCACGCGGTTGAAATCGCCACCGATGGTATGCTTGAGGCAGCTGGCCGCCACGGCAAATTCCAGCGCGGTCTTTTCATCCTCATAGGTATTGAGGCCGTAAATCAGGCCGCCGCCGAAGCTGTCGCCGCCGCCCACGCGATCCACGATATCGGTGATGCGATACTTGCGGCTGAGGAAGAAGTCCTTGCCGTTATAGAGGCAGGCGCTCCAGTCGTTGTGGTTGGCGCTTTTGGATTCGCGCAGGGTGATGGCTACACGCCGGATGTTGGGATAGGTGTCCATGGCAAGCCTGGCAATCGCCTTATACTGCTCGATGTTCAGCTCGCCTTCCTCCACGGCATGGGCGCTTTCCGCCTTGAGCAGCAGGGACTTCTGGAAGTCCTCCTCGTTGGCGATCACGGTATCAACGTACTTGACCAGCTCGGTCATGACCTGGTCGGCCGTCTTGCCGTACTTCCAGAGATTCTTACGGTAGTTGAGGTCGCAGCTTACATGCAGGCCCATGGTCTTGGCGCACCTGACGGCCTCCAGGCTCAGATCCGCCGCACCCTGGCTGATGGCGGGCGTAATACCGGTCAGATGGAACCACGTAGCGCCGTCAAAAGCCTTCTTCCAGTCAATATCCCCGGGCTTGGCTTCACAGATGGCACTGCCTGCGCGGTCATAGATCACCTTGCTGGGGCGCTGCACCGCGCCGGTTTCCAGAAAGTAAATGCCCATGCGGCCGTCCCGCCGGATAATATTGCTCACATCCACGCCAAAGCTGCGCAGTTCCCGCACACAGGCATCGCCTATATCGTTTTTTGGCAGCACGCTCACAAAGGCGGTATCCATGCCATAGTTCGCCAGGGAAACGCTTACGTTCGCCTCTCCGCCGCCAAAGGTGGCCTCCAGACTGGGGGATTGGAACAAACGCTCGTAGCCGGGGCTTTTCAGGCGGAGCATGATCTCGCCAAAGGTAACAACCTTCGCCATGGTCCATTCATCCTTTCACTTCTCGGGTTGATGAGGGTTATTTCTGCAGCAGGTGCACGGCGAAGCCGGCAATGTCATCCTTGAGGTAAATGGCGCGCAGCTTGCCATCCTTCATGATGACGCTGTCATCGTCAAAGGCAAAGCCGCGGCGCTCCATATGCCAGCGGGCACGCTTGATGGAATTGCAGGCCACGGCGATATGGCCATGAGCGCCACGGAACGGGATCTTCATGACTTCAAAGCCCTCTCCCACGAAATTGGCGTTTTTGTGCTCGTCGATGGGCCAGCCCAGCAGCTTGGACAGCGTCTGTGCATCCTTCATGGACTGCTCCGGCGTGCCGCTATTCACGCCCACATGGCGGATTTCCAGGCCCAGCATCTTGTTGACGGCGCTGCGGGTGATGTCTTCAATGCGCTTCCAGTCCTTTTGGGCCACGGCGTCGCCGGGGACCATCCAGCTGCCGCCGCACGCGACGATCTTGGGGAAGGCCAAATACTCGTTCAGATTCTGTTCGTTGATGCCTCCGGTCGGCAGGAAGGTGACGCCGCCATAGGGCGCGGCTATGGCCTTGATCAGCTTAAGGCCGCCCAGGGGTTCGGCGGGAAAAAACTTGACCGTTTTCAGACCCATGGACAGGGCTACTTCAATATCGCTGGGATTAGCGCAGCCGGGCACGATCGGCACATTTTTCTCCTGGCAATACCGCACGATTTCAGGATTCAGCCCGGGAGACACAATGTAGGTAGCGCCGGCATTCACCGCGCGGTCCACCTGATCCTTCGTAAGCACGGTGCCTGCGCCCAAAATCACATCGGGCAGCTCGGCATGCACGCGGCGGATGGCTTCCTCGGCCGCGTCGGAGCGGAACGTGATCTCCGCGACAGGCAGTCCGCCGTCGGACAACGCCTTGCAAAGGGGCACCGCGTCGGCGGCGTCTTCCACCTTGATTACCGGCACGATGCCGGCCAGAGACAGCTTTTCGATCATTTCCATGGGGCGTTCCTCCTTTTGATCTTGCATGACATAGGGATGTGGTGCGGCAACCTTGCCGCCGTCTGACAGCTTTGATTGGGAAACAGACAGATCAGGCATTTTTCAAAACCTGCTCGATGCGTGGCTGAATGCCCAGCAGCAGGTCTGCGCAGTGTGCGATCGCCTCCTCGCCCATGCGGAAGCTGGGAGCGGACACGCTCAAAGCGTACACCGCCCGGCCCTCTCGGTTGCGCAACGGAATGGCTACACAGCATACGTTTTCGTTGCTTTCCTCGCGTTCCACAGCATATCCCCTGCTTCGCACCTCCGCCAACTGCTCCAGCAGCCTGTCCAGGCTGGTGATGGAATGCGGCGTAAGCGCTGTCATTGGCGTATCCGCATACAGCCTGCGCACCTCGTCGTCATCCATCGTGGAAAGAATGGCCTTGCCCAGCGCGGTGCAGTACAGCGGTGCGCGCGAGCCCACATAGCTGGTCATGCGGATGGACTGGGTAGAATCCAGCTTGTCGATGTAAAGGGTGTCCCGCTCGGCCCGCACGCCCAGATGCATGGTTTCGTTGATTTTGTGATGAACCTCCGCCATGCATCCTCGGATCAGCTCCATCACATCCACCTGATGCATGGCGCCTGCACCGATTTCAAACATCTTCAGTCCCAGGCGGTATTTGCCCGTGTCCTCCCGCTGCGTGGCATAGCCCAGCCGGGTGAGCGTCTGGGCCAGATTGAAGGCCGTGGACCGAGGCAGACGCAACGCCTGCGCCAGTTCGCAAAGAGCCAGTCCCTCGGCATGCGCGCCCAGCAGTTCCAGCATATCCAGCCCACGCTGCAACGTTCGATTGGGGATTTCAGCCATGATGACTCCTCCGTTGTTCACATATGTGAACAATGTTCCCAGTTTTGATGACCTATTATAGCCCCTCCTCAGGGAACCTGTCAAGGGTTCTTCACTGGCAAAAGCCGCGTTTTCCAAATCGGAAAACGCGGCCTGTACGGGTCGGATGCCTTTTGCGCCCGCTGTAGCCCGGCGTGTCTACAGCGTCACGCCCGTTTTGAAAATAGCCATGTCGTGGTAACCGTTGCGTTCGCTGCACACCTTCCGCCCTCCGGCCACAGCCAGCACATAGTCCATCAAGTCCTGGGAGAGTTCCCCCATCTCCTTGCCCTCCAAAAGCTCACCAGCGTTGAAATCAATCCATCCGTGCTTATGGGACGCCAAATGGCTGTTGCTGGCGATCTTTACCGTGGGCACCGGCGAGGCGAACGGCGTGCCGCGTCCCGTCGAAAACAGCACGATCTGCGCACCCGCGGCGGCCAGCGCCGTGGAGGCCACCAGATCGTTGCCGGGCGCGGAAAGGAGGTTGAGACCTGCGGTTTTGACTCTCTGGCCATAGGCCAGCACGTCCCTGACGGGCGCAAAACCGCTTTTCTGCGTACAGCCCAGGGCTTTGTCCTCCAAGGTACTGATGCCGCCAGCCTTGTTGCCAGGCGAGGGATTCTCATAGATGGTCTGATGGTGCTCCTCGAAGTAGCGCTTAAAGCCGTTGATCAAATCCACCGTTTTACGGAACATCTCCTTATTCTCGCAGCGGTCCATCAGAATCGTTTCGGCCCCGAACATCTCCGGCACCTCGGTCAGGATGGTACTGCCGCCCTGGGCGATGAGCAAATCGGAAAAGCCGCCGATGACCGGATTGGCCGTGATGCCGCTGAATCCGTCCGAGCCGCCGCATTTGAGGCCCACCACCAGCTTGCTGGACAAACAGGGCACGCGCGTCTCTCCGCGCATATGAGCGGCCATCTCCTCCAGCAGCCGCATCCCCTCCGCCACCTCGTCCTCCACCTGCTGGCATACCAGAAAACGCACGCGGTCAGGATCGTATTCCTCCATATAGGGACGAATCTGGTCAATGCCGCTGTTTTCGCAGCCCAGCCCCAACAGCAGCACGCCGCCCGCGTTGGGATGCGTGGCCAGATCCGCCAGCAGCCGGCGGGTATTCTCCTGATCCTCCCCCATCTGGGAGCAGCCATACGGATGCGGGAAGGCGTATACGCCCTCCACCCCTCCCCCCACCAGCGTCTGCGCACGACGCTCCAGGGCGCGGGCCACGTCGTTGACACAGCCCACGGTGGGCAAAATCCACAGCTCGTTGCGCACGCCCACACGCCCGTCCCTGCGTGGATAGCCCGCAAAGGTGGCGGCAGGCCGGGCGGCAAGCGGCTTTCCGTGCGGGTGGTACTGGTATTCCAGCTCGCCGGAGAGCAGCGTGCGCAGATTGTGCACATGCACGTGGATTCCCTGAGGAATATCGGTTTTGGCCTCGCCGATGGGAAAGCCGTATTTGATCACATGCTCCCCTTTGTGCATGGCGTTGAGGGCCACCTTGTGGCCGGCGGGAATGTCATCGAGCAGCGTGATGGTTTTCCCGTCAACCTCGATGGCATCGCCCGCCTTCAGGGGGGTGAGCGCTACGGCGACCGAATCGTCGGGACTGATTTTGAGCACGTTACGCATGGTCAGCCTCCAAAGCGTTCCGTCATCACGGCACGCATGCCGCGAGCAAGCACATCCTTTAGCGCGGTGGCCACAGCCGTCTCCAGTCCGGGTACCTGCGTCAGATCCTGCCCGAAGAAGTCGGTCCTGCTCAGGAACATCCGCGTCAATTCAGCGGCGGGTTTCTGATTATTTTCGGCAAAGAAGGCCAGAACTGCCGCGTCATCCCGCAGGGTGTAGGGCTGCCCGTCGCGCAGGCATTCCAGCGCGCCGTCCTTGAGATGGCCGCCATGGTAGAGGGCCATCAGCGCAGCCAGGGAGAACGTCAGGTGCTCGGGCAGCTTGTGCTCCCTTTCCACATAGCCAAGCAGGCTGGGCATGCAGCGGGCGCGCCACTTGGAAACGCTGTTGAGGCAGATGGAAAGCAGCGCGTGCTTGATATAGGGATTCTTAAACCGGCCCGTGACCGCCTCGGCAAAGGCCATCAGGTCCTCTTTGGGCAGGCTGAGGGTGGGGATGACCTCGTCGTAGAGGGTTTTTTGCATGAAGGTCTGGATCATGCTGTCGTTCATGGCGTCGAGCACGTAGTCATAACCGCACAGGAACGCGGCGGGCACGAACGAGGTGTGCGCCCCATTGAGAATGCGCACCTTGCGCTGCTTGTAGGGCTTCTGGTTGTCGGTGAAGATCACCGGAAGGCTGCAGTCCGGCAGGGGCAGCTCGCCGGAGATGTCCTTTTCGGATTCGATCACCCACAGGGCAAAGGGCTCGCCCGTTACCAGCAGCCGGTCCTCATAGCCCAGCTTCTGCCAGATGGCTTCCGCTTCGTCGCGGGGATAGCCGGTAACGATACGGTCCACCAGCGTGGAGGTAAAGACGCACGCCTCGTCAAGCCAGGTTTCAAAGCGCTCGCCCAGCTTCCACAGCCGGGCCAGGGCCTTGACGCAGCTCTTGAGGGCGATACCGTTATCGTCGATGAGCTCCACCGGCAGGATGATCAGGCCCTTGTCGGCGGCATAGCCGAATGCCTCGGCGCGCTCGTAGAGAAACTTGCACAGTTTGCCGGGATAGGAGTTGGGCGGGCAGAGATCAAGCCGGTCGCTTTCGTCCAGCACAATGCCCGCTTCGGTGGTGTTGCTTACGATAAAGCGCAGGGTGTCCAGCCTGGCATAGGCCGCGTACTTCTCATATTCGCCGTAGGCGTCCACCGCATCGCTCACCGAGGTGATCGCGCGGCTCATCTCCACGGGCTTGCCGTCCACCAGTCCGCGCAGCAGCACGGTGTATCGGCAGTCCTGCTGGTGAAAGGCGTCCAGGTTGCCAAAGGATATGGGCTTAACCAGCACGACGTTTCCGTTGAAGTCTACTTTTTCATTGGCGATATCGATCATGTAATCCACAAAGGCACGAAGAAAGTTGCCTTCTCCGAATTGCAGCACACGAACGGGCCGTTCGGGGGCTTTGAGCATTCCGGCATTCAGTCGATCCATTGGGATCCCTCCTCGTCTGTTTCTGGTCATCTCCAGGTTCCGAATCATGTAAATAGTTACATCAACTCTCGGTTATCTTACTCCTTTTTGGGCGTTGCGTCAATCCATCGCACAGGAATCTTTTATTTTCCACAATCTCATAAACGATTTTGTTTATAAGAAATACCGGCTTGCAAACCCTGTTCGATATGTGTATAATAGGAGCGGTTTCATTGAAGTAAGCATTTACATCACAGAGAGGGATACGCGTCATGAACATCTACGATATTTCCGAAAAATCCGGTGTTTCCATTGCCACGGTCTCCCGCGTATTAAACAACAGCCCGCATGTGAGTCAAAAGACCAAGGAACGGGTGCTTTCTGTGATCGAGGCCTGCGGCTATGTCCCAAACGCCTTTGCACGCGGTCTGGGGCTGAACACCATGAAAACGGTGGGCCTCCTTTGTCCAAACGCGGCAGACCCCTATCTGTCGCAGGCGCTGACCTATCTTGAGCGCGCCTTCCGCAGTCACAGCTACGACTGTCTGTTCAGCTGCACCGGTACCGACCTTGCCGAGCGCGCCCAGGGCACGGAGCGCATGAAAAACCGGCACGTAGACGGCATGGTGCTCATGGGCTCCACCTTTCTTGAGGATGATGATACCAAAAACGACTACATCCGTGAGGTCGCCCGCTCCATGCCCGTGGTGATGCTCAATGCTGCCTTTCATTGCGACAATGTGTACTGCGTGATGTGCGACGACCAGCTCGCCACCATGGAGGCCACCCAATACCTGATCGACACGGGCCGTAAAAACATCCTGTATCTGTATCACAGCAAAAACTACAGCGGCCGCAAGAAGCTGGCCGGTTACCACGCGGGTCTGGCCAGCCGGGGCATTGCCGCCAGCGAGGCGCTGATTCAGTTTTTCAGCGAGGACAAGACCAGCCTCCCGCAGGTGCGCGATCACCTGCTGTCCTTGCGCAAGGAAGGGCTCGCGTTTGACGCGGTGCTCACCTCGGAGGATGTGCTGAGCATCGGCGCGGCGAAATATGCCCGCGCCGTGGGGCTGTCCATTCCCGGCGACCTAAGCATCGTCGGCTATAACAACTCCAATTACTGCCTGTGCTGCGACCCCGAAATGACCAGCGTGGACAATAAGCTTCATGCCATCTGCGACCACTGTGTGGAAACCATACTGGGCGTTTTGAACGGACGGGACATGCCCCAGAAAACCGTCTTTACAGGCGAACTGATCCGCCGCGGCAGCACGCTGTAGCTTTCTTCGCTTTTCCCTTGCGACTATGGCATACCCAATTTATTAAAGGAGCGCTTTACATGCAAGCATTCATGGACAAGGACTTCCTGCTCTCCACCCCTACGGCCCGCACGCTCTACCACGACGTGGCGGCCAAATGCCCCATCATCGACTACCACTGTCACATCAGTCCGCGGGAGATCTATGAGGACCTGCGCTACGAAACCATCACCCAGGTATGGCTGGGCGGCGATCACTACAAATGGCGCCTGATGCGATGTGCGGGCGTGCCGGAAAAATACATCACCGGCAAGGAAACCAGCGACTACGAAAAATTCGTTAAATGGGCCGAGGTCATCGGCAAGAGCATCGGTAATCCCCTCTACCACTGGAGTCATCTGGAACTCCGGCGCTTCTTCGGTTACGAGGGCACGCTGAGTGCCCGCACGGCCGACGAGGTATGGAACCTGTGCAACCGGAAGCTGCAGAGCCCCGGCTACAGCGTACGCGGCCTGATTGCCATGAGCAACGTGGAAACCATCTGCACCACGGATGATCCCATCGACACCCTGGAATGGCACCAGAAGCTGGCCGCAGATGATACCTTCCACACCGTCGTTCTGCCCGCCTGGCGGCCAGACAAAGCCATGAACCTGGAAAAGGCGGACTATCCGGAATACCTGAGCAAGCTTTCTGCCGCATCGGGCGTGACCATTGATAGTTTCAGCAGCTTGAAGGAAGCGCTTCGCAAACGGATGGATCACTTTGCCCAGAACCGCTGCTGTCTGAGCGACCATGCGCTCAATTACGTGATGTACGCCCCCGCATCCAAGGAAGAGGTGGAAGCGATCTTCCGCAAACGCCTCGCCGGGGATGCTGTGACCGAGCGCGAGCAGGCCATATTCAAGACCGCATTCATGCTCTTCGTGGCGCATGAGTACAGGCAGCGCAACTGGACCATGCAGCTGCACTACGGCTGTCGCCGCGACAATAACCGTACCATGTATGACCGCATGGGGCCGGATACCGGCTTTGACTGCATCGACAACTACGCTCCCTCCTCCCAGACCGCCGCGTTCCTCGGCGCGCTGGAGGCTGCGGGCGACCTGCCCCAAACCGTGCTCTACAGCCTCAATCCCAACGACAATCAGGCCATCGACAGCATTTGCGGCTGCTTCCAGAGCGAGGAGGCGGTGTCCAAGATTCAGCACGGCTCCGCCTGGTGGTTCAACGACCACCTGCAGGGCATGACCGAGCAGCTGGTCAGCCTGGCGAACCTGGGGTATCTGGCCGGATTCGTGGGCATGCTTACCGACAGCCGCAGCTTCCTGAGCTATCCCCGGCATGAATATTTCCGTCGCATCCTCTGCCGCCTGATCGGCGAATGGGTGGAGGAGGGTCTCTTCCCCAACGATAGGGAGATTCTCAGTGAAATCGTGCGCGGCGTAAGCTATGAAAACGCCAGGCGCTATTTCCACTTTGCCACCCGGTAACGCAAAAGAAAGCGTCCGCGTCCCCCTCGTACCGGGGAAGAACGCGGGCGCTTTCTTTTTGGCTCAGGCTTCTGCGCTCATGGGCGTTGCCTGCGCGGCGGCGCTGTGCGCTGCCTCCGCGGGCTTATGAACCTGCGCGGCCTTTTTCTTGGCCACGGCCAGCATCAGCTTGAGGCGGTTGAGCTGATTGGCTTCGCTGGAGCCGGGATCGTAATCCACGGCCACGATGTTGGCGTCCGGATAATGGGCACGCAGCTTCTTAATCACGCCCTTGCCCACCACGTGGTTGGGCAGGCACGCAAAGGGCTGGATGCACACGATATTGCTCACGCCCGTAGTGAGCAGCTCTGCCATCTCCCCCGCGAGGAACCAGCCTTCGCCGTACTGGTTGCCCTGCGCAAGGAAGGGCTCGGCCAGCGCGGCAATCTGCTCAATGGGCATGGGCGCCTCAAAGCGTCTGCTCCGGCTCAGCGCATCGATCGCAGGTCCGCGCGCCACTCGAATAGCGCTCACCACCAACCGCGCCACAGCGGATGAGGTCCACTTAAGTCCCAGATAGCGGTGCTTGAAGAAGCCCCCATAGAAACTGTAGTTGAAGAAATCCATCAGGTCCGGCACCACCGCTTCCGCGCCCTCGCGCTCCAGCAGCTCCACCAAGTGGTTGTTTGCCACAGGCATGTACTTGACCAGGATTTCCCCCACCACGCCCACGCGCGGCTTGACCAGCGTTTCATCGATGGGCAGAGCGTCAAAGTCCTGCACCAGCTCACGGCAGACTTGCCGGTAGGAACGGGACGGATGCTTTTCAACGATCGAATCCACGCAGATGTCCCGCCATTTGGCGGCCAGCGCGTCGGCGGAGCCCTTTTCCTTTTCATAGGGCCTGACGCGGTAGAGGCAGCGCATGAGCAGGTCGCCGTAAACCAGCGCGCGGACCGCCGCCATCAGCATGGAGGGTGAAATCTTCAGTCCCTCATTTTTCTCCATGCCGTTGGCGTTGAAGGAGATCACCGGAATGTGGGAAAGTCCCGCCTTATCCAGCGCACGGCGGATGAAACCCACATAGTTGCTGGCACGGCAGCAGCCACCCGTCTGCGTCATGGCCAGGGCCAGACGGTCTGTATCATACTTGCCGGACAGCACGGCCTCCATCATCTGGCCTACCGTAATGATGGAAGGATAGCACGCGTCGTTATTGACAAAGCGCAATCCCGTTTCGATCGCGGAACGCCCATCGTTTTCGAGCATCACCACATGATAGCCATAGCGGCGCATCGCGGGCTGAAGGATATCAAAATGAATGGGGCTCATCTTGGGGGCCAGAATGGTATAGCCCTCGTCAAACATTTTTTTGGTAAACTCCGTGCGGTGATAGGCCGCCGGCACGATCTGCCTCTCCCGCTTGCGCCGCCGGCGCTGCTCCATGGCCGCCAGGAGGCTGCGGATGCGAATGCGCGCCGCGCCCAAGCTGTTGACCTCGTCGATCTTGATGAGGGTATACAGCTTGCCGGAGTCCTCCAGAATTTCGCTCACCTGATCCGCCGTGATGGCATCCAGCCCACAGCCAAAGGAGTTAAGCTGGATCAACTCCAGGTCGTCGCGCGTGCGCACAAACTCCGCCGCCCGGTACAGGCGGGAATGGTACACCCACTGGTCGTTCACGCGCAGGGGATGCTCCGGAGGCAGGGTTTGGGGCAGGCTGTCTTCGGTAAGCACGGCCAGGTTGTAGGAGGCGATCAGCTCCGGGATGCCGTGGTTGATCTCCGGGTCCACATGATAGGGCCGCCCTGCCAGCACGATGCCGGGCCGCCCGTTATCCTGCATCCATTGCAGGGCGCGTGCCCCCTCTGCGCGCACATCCGCCTTGGCGCGCAGCTGCTCCGCCCAGGCCGCGTGAACGGCCTCGCGGGTTTTGCGGGGAGCAATGCCGAAGCTGTCCTCAAAGAAATGAGCCAGCCGGTCTGCCGCCACCTTTTCGCTGGTCAGCGCCAGGAAGGGCTTGAGGAACCGCACCCCGTCGATATCCTCCACGTTGTTGGCGATGTTTTCAGGGTTGGCGATCACCATGGGGCAGTTAAAATGATTCTGCGCGCCGGGGTCCTCCTGATGTTCATAAAAGACACTGGGGTAGAAAATCGTCTTCACGCCCTGATTGATCAGCCACTGGATATGCCCGTGCGCCAGCTTGGCGGGGTAGCATTCGCTCTCCGAGGGAATGGACTCCATGCCCAGCTCGTAGATGGCGCGTGAGGTAAGCGGCGAGAGCACCACGCGGAAACCCAGCTGCCCCAGCAGCGTGGCCCAGAAGGGGTAGTTCTCATACATGTTGAGCACTCTGGGCACGCCGATTTCGCCCATGGGCGCATTCGCGGCTTCCAGCGGCGCATAGTCAAACATGCGATGCAGCTTGTAAGCGGGTACATTGGGACCATTCTGAGCGGTGCGCTGCCCGCCCAGTCCCTTTTCACAGCGGTTGCCCGTGATGTGCCGCCTGCCGCCGTCAAAAAGGTTGATGGTCAGCATGCAGTGATTGGCGCAGCCCTGGCACCGCGCCGTGGTGGTCCGATAGCTCAGCGCGAGAATCTTGGAAATGGGCAGCATGGAGGTGGGTTGTCCCGTATATCGCTCCCGCGCCAGCAGCGCCGCCCCGAACGCGCCCATGATGCCCGCAATGTCCGGGCACACCGCCTCGGTCCCGGACAGCTGCTCAAAGGCCCTGAGCACGGCCTTGTTGTGGAAGGTGCCGCCCTGCACCACCACGTGCTCGCCCAGAGCCTTGGCACTGGAGAGCTTGATGACCTTGAACAGCGCGTTTTTCACCACCGAGCAGGCCAGTCCCGCGGAGATGTCCTGTACGGACGCGCCCTGCTTCTGCGCCTGCTTGACATTGGAATTCATAAACACGGTACAGCGCGTGCCCAGATCGACGGGCTGGGGCGCAAACAGCGCCTCGGCGGCGAAGCCCTCCGCCGTATAGCCCATGGACATGGCGAAGTTTTCCAGAAACGACCCGCAGCCCGACGAGCAGGCCTCGTTGAGCAGAACGGTATCTACCGCGCCGCCCCTGAGCTTGATGCACTTCATATCCTGCCCGCCGATGTCCAGCACGCAGTCCACGCGGGGATCGAAGAAAGAGGCCGCCGTGCAGTGCGCGATGGTCTCTACCTCTCCTTCGTCCAGACAGAAGGCGGATTTGAGCAGCTCCTCGCCATAGCCCGTGGAGCAGGAACGCGCAATTCTGGCCCCGGCGGGCATCAGCTGCTCAAGCTCGGCCATGGCGCGTTTGGCTGTTTCCACGGGGCTGCCCTGGTTGCCGGCGTAGAAGGAATAGAGCAGCTCGCCCTCCATACCGATAAGCGCCATTTTGGTGGTGGTTGATCCCGCGTCAATGCCCAAGAAACATTCCCCGCGATAGGTGGATAAATCGCCCCTTCGCACGGAGGCGCGCTCATGCCGCTGGAGAAAATCGCGGTATTCCTCGTGATTGGCAAACAGCGGCGGTAGGCGCTTGAGTCCCTCGGTCAGCGCCACACCCTGTGCAAGCCGGTCAATCAGCTGATCCAGCGGCACCTCCTTGCCCTCTGCGCGCATGGCAGCGCCCCTGGCGGCAAAAAGGTGACTGTCCGCCGGGGTGATGGCGGTTTCCTCCGTCAGATGCAGGGTGCGGATAAAGGCGTTGCGCAGCTCCGGCAAGAAGTGGAGCGGACCGCCCAGAAACGCCACGCGCCCGCGAATCGGCTTGCCGCAGGCCAGGCCTGAGATGGTCTGGTTCACCACGGCCTGAAAGATGCTGGCCGCCAGGTCCTCGCGAGCCGCGCCCTCGTTGATGAGCGGCTGGATATCCGACTTGGCGAACACGCCGCAGCGCGCCGCGATGGGGTAAATCTCGTGATAGTTCGCCGCCAGGTCATTCAGCCCTGCCGCGTCCGTTTTGAGCAGCGCCGCCATCTGGTCGATAAACGACCCCGTGCCGCCCGCACACACGCCGTTCATGCGCTCCTCCACGCCGCCGGTGAAATAGATGATCTTCGCATCCTCACCGCCCAGCTCAATGGCCACATCCGTGCCCGGTGCGGCAGCTTCCAGCGCTTCGGCCACTGCCACGACCTCCTGCTCGAAGGTCACGTGCAGCGCGTCCGCCAGCGACAGCGCGCCCGAACCCGTCATGCCTACCCGCAGGCTGCACGAACCCAGCCGGCCGCGCACATCGCGCAAAAGATCGGCCAGGGTTTCCTGCGTGCGTGCGCAGTGCCGGCGGTAGTCGCTGAAAAGCGTATGCCCGTCCGCATCCGTCACCACCAGTTTCACCGTCGTCGAACCGATGTCAATTCCCGCTTGATACACTTTCATGGACATGTTGTACTTCGCCTCCCGGGGCTCCCGCCGGCCGGCCCCGCTAAAACATAAGATATCCCCAAAAAACAATAAGACCGGCATCCCTACTGGATGTCGATCTTCTTGTATCGACCTTGCGGCGATAGCTGGCTGGGGTAGCAGGATTTGAACCTACGAATGCGGGAGTCAAAGTCCCGTGCCTTACCGCTTGGCGATACCCCAACAAGGGGAAAAGTGGGGTGAGTAGTGGGGTTCGAACCCACGACATCCAGAGCCACAATCTGGCGCTCTACCGCTGAACTATACCCACCACGTCTGGCGCGCCTGAAGGGATTCGAACCCCCGACCCACGGCTTAGAAGGCCGTTGCTCTATCCGGCTGAGCTACAGGCGCACAGCGCACAACGCGCTAGGGGCTGATCCTCAGGGTACCCGCTGACGAGATAAAATTGTACCATAGTTCAGCTTGCCTGTCAACCATCCGGCGCGAAAATTTGCTATTTTTCCCCGACATGCCGAATTGTTTCAAAAGAGCGCCGCCCGGAGGCATTCGGGCGGCGCAAGCCTTATTCCGGCAACGGCTCACTTTGCAGCGGCCAAGAGCGCAGCACGCGCTCCAGCTCGAAGGCATAGTCACGCGGCGTCAGGCTCTCGGTCAGCACCAGCGGCACGGAAGCCAGCGTGCGCCCGTCCAGCAGAAGGCGTGCCTCCCCCACCGCGTCCCCCATCTGCATGCCGGCGGGCAGAGAGTCCGGCATGTCATATTCCAGCGAAGGAATCTCGCCCTTGGGCACGGGGGCGGTCAGATCCGCTCCCGCGCAGATGTAGACGGTGTCCTGCGTGCCGTCCGTAACCGGCAGCACGCGTACCGTCTCGCCCTCGGACAGTGCGGTAAAGCCCTCGTAGCGCTCAAAGCCCAGGTCCATCAGGCGTGCCGCCTCGTCAAACCAGTTTGCGCAGTTGAGCACCACGCCGATCACCTCCAGCCCGTCGCGCCGGGCGCCGAACACCAGGCAGCGCCCGGCGGCGCGGGTATAGCCGGTCTTGATGCCGGTTGCGCCCTCGTAATCGGTCAGCAGGCGGTTCTTGTTGTTGAGGATGCGATCGTAGCTGCGCCCTTCCCAGGGGATGGACGCCCGACGGGTGCTGACGATCTCGCGGAAGGTTTCGTGCTTCATCGCTTCACGGGCGATGAGCGCCAGGTCATAGGCGGTGGTGTGATGGCCCTCGGCAGGCAGGCCGTTGGGATTGACAAATACCGTGTTTTCACATCCCAGCTCGGCCGCCCGCTCAGTCATCATGGTGCAGAATGCCTCCACGCTGCCGCCGATATGTTCGGCGATGGCCACCGCTGCGTCGTTTCCGCTGGCGAGCAGCAGGCCATAGAGCAGATTGCGCAGGGTGATGTGCTCCCCCAGATTCAGATAGATGCTCGTACCCGGCACGCCATAGGCATTGCGCCCCACGGTGACCACGTCGTCAAGGTTTCCTTTTTCCAGCGCCAGAAGAGCGGTCATCACCTTGGTGGTGGAAGCCATGGGCAACGGCTCGTTTTCATTGTGGCACAGAAGAACCATGCCAGTGTTGCGCTCGATGAGCACCGCGGCGCGAGCCCCGGTTTCCACCTCTTCCTCGGCCCGCGCGCCGCCGCCCAGCAGCGTGAGCACCGCGCAGCACAAAAACAGCGTCACAGCCCGCAGCTTTGCAGGCAGCTTGTCTTTCATGATTTGGCGCCTTCCTCCTCGCCGCTGAAGTCGAAGGTTTCGATCTCGGTTTTATAGACCTTGCGGGCTTTCTTTTTTTCGCCCTGCTCCCCGTTCTGACTCAGGTCCTCCAGCAGCTGGGGCAGAAGCTCCACCACACGCTCCATGGCGCCGTTGGTCTGCGCGGGCAGCATTTTCACCGTGCCGTCTCCCACCACCAGAAAACCCACCGGCTGTACCGACACGCCTGCGCCTGTGCCGCCCGCAAAGGGAAATCCCTCGGCCGCCAGCGACCGGCTTCTGCTCTCATCGGCCGCATATTCGCCTCCGCCGGCGATGAAACCGAAGCTCACCTTGGAAATGGGAATGATCGTGGTTCCCTTCGTGCCCGTCACGGGCGCGCCTACAACGGTGTTGACATCCACCATGCTGCGGATGTTCTCCATTGTGGTCTGCATCATGTTGTCAATGGGATGCTGCTGCATACGTCTCCTCCTCCGTCCGGTTGCGCCGGGCACGCGCACCAAGAAGTGCCGCGCCCAGCTGGATTGCCGCCATGCCTAGGCTCCCCAGCCGCGCGCCGATTATGCCGCTTGCGAAAACTTCCGTACCCTCGGCCCGGAAATCCATCTCCACACGCCCATCCAGCGTCCGGGGCAGGGCCCCCGCGCAGGCCAGCGTCCGCAGCAGGGTTTGCAGCGCCGCGTAGCACAGCGCCGTGACGGCTGCATCGTCAAATGAAAACCGCACATGGAGATAGGCACTCTCCAGATGCACCGCATGCAGCGCGCGCCTGAGCCGCTTCAGGCCAATGGCCCGCAGTGCCGGCCAGATCCACGGCTCTGACAGGGTGCGCGCCACATCCTCCTCATGCACGGTGTGTTCCTCCTGAGGCTGCGGTTCCTTGATTTTGCGGAGAAAGGGCAGCCCTGCCGCCTGTGCGCGCAGTCGGTAGCGCACCTGTCTGCCCACGCGCACGCTTACATGCAGCGTGATCGGCGTGATGAGCAGCGCATAAATCGAAAATGCCAACAGATAGGGATTCATCAAAATAACACCGTCCCTGACGTATGGTTTTCCACCGTTGCGTCTTTTGATACGAATCCGCGTAAAGTTTACGGTTTCTTCATTTTTTCGCTATACATTCACAACGGGGGCGGGGTATGCTTACAGATGTATTGAAATAACCGGCGCAGAACCGTCAGGAGGAACTTGATTCATGGGCAAGACCATTGGCATTGACCTAGGCACCACCAATTCCTGCGTGGCCTTTATGGAGAACGGCGAACCCGTCGTCATCCCCAACGCAGAGGGAGGACGCACCACGCCGTCCGTGGTCGCCTTTACCAAAGACGGAGAGCGCATCGTGGGCGCGGCCGCCAAGCGCCAGGCTGTGACCAACGCCAGTCGCACCATCTCCTCCATCAAGCGTGAAATGGGCACCGATAACCGCATCAAGATCGACAACAAGGCCTTTACCCCGCAGGAGATCAGCGCCATCATCCTGCAAAAGCTCAAAAAGGATGCCGAATCCTATCTGGGCGAAACGGTCAGCGACGCGGTAATCACCGTGCCCGCCTATTTCAGCGACGGCCAGCGTCAGGCTACCAAGGACGCCGGCCGCATTGCGCGGCTTAACGTGCTTCGCATCATCAACGAGCCTACCGCCGCTGCGCTGGCCTATGGCATGGACAAAGGCGGCGCGCAGAAGATCATGGTCTTTGACCTGGGCGGCGGCACCTTTGACGTCTCCATTCTGGATATCAACAACGAGGTCATCGAGGTGCTGGCCACCGCGGGCAACAATCGCCTGGGCGGCGACGACTTTGACAACTGCGTGGCCAACTATCTGGTGGAGGAATTCAAGCGGCGCGAGCACATCGACCTCACCCGTGACCCCACCGCCATGAGCCGCATCCGCGAGGCGGCGGAAAAGGCCAAGATTGAGCTGAGCGCCGCGACCACCGCCTCCATCAACCTGCCCTTCCTGACCTCGGACAAGACGGGGCCCAAGCATCTGGAAATGTCTCTCACGCGCGCCAAGTTTGACGAGCTGACCGCCCATCTGGTAGAAGCCACCATGGAGCCCGTGCGTCAGGCCATGAGCGACGCTGGACTCAAGCCCGCAGACCTCAGCCGCGTGCTGCTGGTGGGCGGCTCCACGCGTATCCCGGCAGTACAGGCGGCCGTGAAGCGCTTTACCGGCAAGGAGCCCAGCAAGGACATCAACCCCGACGAATGTGTGGCCATGGGCGCGGCGCTGCAGGGCGGCGTTCTGCAGGGCGAGGTCAAGGGCCTGCTGCTTCTGGATGTGACGCCCCTCTCCCTGGGCATCGAAACCATGGGCGACGTATTCAGCCGCATCATTGACCGAAACACCACCCTGCCCGTGCAGCGCAGCCAGATCTTTACCACCGCAGCGAATTTCCAGACCAGCGTGGACATCCACGTATTGCAGGGCGAGCGCGAGATCGCCAGCTGCAACAAGACCCTGGGGCGCTTCCGCCTGAGCGGTATCCGCCGCGCGCTGCGCGGCATCCCGCAGATCGAGGTGACCTTCTCCATCGACGCCAACGGCATCGTCAATGTCTCCGCCAAGGACCTGGGCACCGGCAGGCATCAGGAGATCACCCTCACGCAGAGCTCCAACATGTCCTCCGCCGAGATCGACCAGGCCATCCGCGACGCGGAGCGCTATGCGGCCGAGGATGCGCTGCGCCGCAAATCCGCCGAGCTGCGAAACCGCGGGGAGGAGCTGCTCTACCAGGCCAAGTCTGCCCAGAAGAAGCTGAGCCCCGAGGACCGCGAGCGCATCGAGACGCTGCGCAAGCGCGTGAAGGGGGCGCTGGACCAGAAGGACGACCGCGCCCTGGAGGACGCGATCGCGGATCTCACCCAGGCCCTGCAGGCCGTGGGCCGCTTCACGGATGATTCGGCGTCCTCCAGCGAGGACGGCGCGATGGACGCCTCCTTTACCTCCGGCGAGAGCGGCAGCTCACAGAACTGACCTTGCAGGGAGGGAAGGCAGCTTGTTCGGTTATGTGACCATCGCCGCCGGGGCGCTGACCCAGGAGCAGCGCGAGCGCTACCGTGCCTATTACTGCGGCCTGTGCCACGCGCTGAAGCACCGCTACGGTGCGCTCGGGCGCATGACGCTCAGCTACGATATCACCTTTTTGTATCTTTTGCTCAGCTCGCTCTACGAGCCGGACGAGATCCGGGGCACGGCCCGCTGCCTGCCCCATCCCTTTCGGCCGCATGCCTACGTTCAAAGCGAGCTCTGCGACTACTGCTGCGATATGAACCTGGCGTTGGCCTATCATAAATGCCTGGATGACTGGCACGATGACCGAAGCCTTCCCGGCCGGGCCGAAGCCGCTCTTCTGGCGGAGGCCTATGGACGTGTAGCGGCAGCCTATCCCAAAACCTGCGGAGAGATTGAACGCTCTCTGGCCGCCATCAGCGTTCTGGAGCATGAGGGTGAACCCTCGCCCGATGCAGCGGCGAACTTCACCGCCTCCATGCTGGGCGCGATCTACCGGTATCGGGAGGACCTGTGGGCCGATACGCTCCAGCGCATCGGCGAGGGGCTGGGGCGTTTCATCTATCTGATGGATGCCTATGATGATCTGGAGGCCGACCTCCGGCGCGGACGCTACAACCCGCTGAAGGACATGAGCCTGCAAGACGACTACGAGGACCGGGTTCTTGAAAGCCTCACGCTGCTGATTGCCGAAAGCACCGACGCCTTTGAGACCTTGCCCCTGGTAAAGGATATGGACATTTTGCGAAATATCCTGTATGCTGGTTGCTGGACGCGCTATCGTCAAAAGCAGATGCGGCGCGAACGCAGGCAGGGCGTACCGGCGCCCCGCAAGGAAAGCACGGCGGACCACGGGTCCGCCCAAAGGCATAAGGAGGACGGGGCATGAGAGACCCCTACGAGGTACTGGGCGTGTCTCCGGGCGCGTCAGACGATGAAATCAAGGCCGCTTACCGCAAGCTGGCCAAAAAATACCATCCCGACCTGAACAACGGCTCCGCGGAGGCCGAGGCCCGCATGAAGGAGGTCAACGAGGCCTACACACTGCTTATCAAGCACAAGGGACAGACCGGTGGCCCCAGTGGATACGGTTCCGCGGGAGGCTATGGTTCATCCGGCGGAACCGGCTACGGCTCCTCCGGCAACTACGGAGGATATGGTTCCTCCGGCGGCTACGGCTCTTACGGCGGTGGATATGGGTCATCAGGCGGTGGCGGTCAGGGCGGGTTTGACTTCGGCGGCTTTGGCTTCGATTTTGAGGACCTCTTCGGCGGCGGTCAGCGGCGCAACTACCAGTCTACCGCCTATACCGAAAACGACCCCGAACTGCGCCCCGCCGCGCAGGCGGTGCTGGCAGGCCGCTACAGCGAGGCGCTGGGCCTGCTGCGCGGGGCCACGAACCGAAAGGCGGCGTGGTACTATTGGAGCGCCCGAGCCAATATGGGGCTGGGCAACCGCATCGCAGCGCTCAACGACGCCCGCACCGCAGTCAATATGGCGCCGGATGAGCCCGCTTTCCGCGAACTGCTTGCGCAGCTCAACGCGGGCAGCCGCGCCTACGGGCAACGCGGGACGCAGGGGGGCTTTGGCTCCTATCTTTGCGCCAATCCCTGCCTGACGCTGTGTCTGGCCAACATGCTGTGCAACTGCTGCTGTCTGGGCGGGCGTGGCGGCTTCTATTATTGCTAAACTGACCAGAAAAGAGGTTTTCTCATGACCTTTTGGCAAAAGATTAAACAGACCCTTCGATCCTTTATGGATGGCCGTCATGGCGCTGACCAGCTCTCCATGGCGCTGCTGTGGGCAGGACTGATCGCCTATCTGCTGGGCACCATCTTTTCGGGCGTGCAGGGATTTATCCTCTGGCCGCTTTTGGGCATTCTGCTCACGCTGGCGGGAATCGCCGCCTATGTGCTGTGCATCTTTCGCATGTTTTCGCGCAATAACGACAAGCGCAGCGCGGAAAACCGCCGCTACCTGGCCATGACGGAGCGCCGCCGCACTGCCCGCCGTCAGGCCAAGGCGCGCTTTCAGAACCGGAAGAAATACAAATACTTCCGCTGTCCGGGCTGCAGGGCGTGGCTGCGCCTGCCCCGAGGAACCGGTGTGGTCACTGTGACCTGTAGCCGCTGCCATACCAGCTTTACCCAGAAGTCATAAGTCAAAAGGAAGATGCGAAGAGCATCCTTCCTTTTTTTCCTATTTTGCAATTTTTGTAACAAGGTTGGCTCCCTGACCCCGCTTTGTGGCTGAAAACCCAGGGAAACCACCATATATCGCTATTTACAACCTTTGCAAATGATTGTACAATGAAATTCCACATCAGGGAAGATTTTGTCCTCTTCGTTCGTATTATGATCGTAAACACCCCGGGCAAACGGAAAATCGGAGGGATAAGCAGATGAAACGTTTTCTTGCGGTCCTACTGGTTGCGGTAATGCTGTTGAGCGTTCTGCCCGCAACCTCCATGGCAGCGTCCTACGCCACCGTCGTCGGCGGCTGGCTGAGGCTGCGCTCCGCGCCCAATTTTAGCGCGAGCACCATCACCAGCTATTACACCGGCACCCAGGTTGAGATCCTGGGCTCCAGCGGAGGCTGGTACAAGGTTCAGACGCCGGATGGCCGTACCGGCTATATGTACGGCAATTACCTGCGCATGGGCGGTTCCGTTCCCAGCGAGGGAACCGCTTATGTCACCAGCTACAACGGCTACGGTGTGCGCCTGCGCACCGGCCCCGGCACGGGCTACCGCATCATCCGCACTTATGCGGTGGGCACGCCGGTAACGGTGCTGGAACGCGGCACCTACTGGTCCCGCATCAGCATCGGCGGAACCGTGGGCTATATGATGAGCCAGTTCCTGCACTTTGGCAGCGACTATCCCGATGACTCGAACGTGCTGTGCTATGCCACCATCTGGAGCAGCAACGGCTATGGCGTGCGCCTGCGCACCGGCCCCAGCAAGAGCTATTCCAAGATCGGCGTCTACAGCGTGGGCACCAAGGTGGCCGTGCTGCAGAAGGGTGCCGTCTGGGACCGCATCCGCGTGGGCAGCCGTGTGGGCTGGATGATGAACGAGTTCCTCATCTACCACGAGAACAACGAAGTTACCAGCGTCACGCTCAACAACTATATGCCTGTGGTGGGCAGCGTGCTGACCATGCAGGCCGTATCGCCCAACACCGCTACCGTCAGCTATGAATGGCTGGTGGGCGGCGTGGTCAAGAGCACCAACACCACCTACACCGTTGATGCCAACGACGTGGGCAAGACCATTCAGCTGCGCGTAACGGGCACCGGCTCCTACAAGGGTACGGTCACCAGCGCGGCCACCAACGCCGTTGTCAGCAACACCGTGCTGACGGGCGTAACGCTCAATACCATCGCACCCGTCGTGGGCGACGTGATGACCGCTACCATCAACCCGGCGGGGGCCAACGTGATCTACGCCTGGAAGGTGGGCGGCTATCAGGTGAGCAACGCGGCCACCTACACCGTCACCGCCAATGATGTCGGCAAGCAGATCGAGCTGATCGTGACCGGCACGGGTGTGTACAGCGGCACGCAGAGCAGCGGTCTGACCGCGGCCGTAACTGCCTCCAGAGCGGTTGTCGACGTGGTGATTCGCAACGATAGCAATACCACCGTTGGCGCGGCTCCCTCTGTGGGCGACAAGCTGACCGCTGTGCCCAGCCCGGCGCAGGCGACTGTGACCTATCAGTGGTATCGTGACGGCGCGGCCATTTCCGGCGCAACGTCCGCCAGCTACACCGTAGCCACCGAAGATGAGGGACACAAACTGAGCGTCGCCGTAGCGGGCACCGGCTCCTACACGGGCGCTTCCACCTCCAGCCAGACGGCCGCCGTCGTGGTCAAGGCTCCCGTGCTCGGGCTGATCGTACCCACCTTTGACGAAGTGGTGGCCGGTTATGAGCAGCCTGCCGCAAAGGCGCTCACGATTGCCAATACCGGCAGCGCCGCCGCCACCATCGCCAGTGTCTCCTCCAGCGACCCGACCCGGTTTATCATCAACGCCACCGGCAGCACGCAAATTGCCGCCGGCGCGACGGACACCTCCTGGACCATCCAGCCCGCGGCAAACCTGGCCGCCGGCACGTACGGTGCGACCGTCACCGTGACCTATGACGGTGGAAAGACCGTCTCCTCCACGGTGTCCTTCGTGGTGAAGGAATCGGCGCCCGCGCCTGTATCCGAGCTGGTCATCGGCAACGTTGCCTTCGACCCGCTGCAGGAAGGCTACAGCGTGCCTGCCGTCAAGAACTTCACCGTGAGCAACACCGGCAACGCCGATGTAACCGTCAACAGCGCCGCGCTGATTGGCAAGAATCCCGACGCTTTCATTCTGGGTGGTACGGTAACGGCCATCAAGGCAGGCGAAACCGCTACCTACAGCGTACAGCCCGCCGGCAATCTCACGCAGGGCACCTACGCCGCCACCCTGGTGGTCACTTACGACGGTGGCAAGACCGCGCAGGCGGATGTGAGCTTCACGGTAACCCAGGGCGCCGCTGCAGCACCCTCCCTGACGGTGGGTAAAGTTGACTTCGGCAGCGTCGTAAAGGGCAGCGCGCCGGTCGTACAGCCTATCTCCATCACCAATGGCGGCGGTCCCACCGCGACCGTCACGCGAGTCTATCTCTCCGGCACGAATGCGGACAGCTTTACCGTCAACGACAACGGCAGCACACAGATCGCCGTGGGCGGATCGGACAACAGTTGGACCGTGCAGCCCAAGGCGGACCTCGCCCCCGGAACCTATACCGCACAGATCAACGTGGAGTATAACAATACGGCTTCTCCCGCCGTGGCCAACGTTACTTTGACCGTGACAGAATCCGGTACGCCTTCGTCTGCGGTGCTGACCATGAACGGCATCAGCGTATCGCAGCCGGCCGACAATCTTACCCCCGTCGTTCTCACCATTCAGAACAACAGCGATGTGGAAGCTGTTATCGAATCTGTAAAGGTCAGCGACGAAACCAACTTCACCACGAACTATGATGGAAGCACGCACATTGCGGCTCACGGGGAGGATAAATCCTGGAAGGTGATGCTCACGGCAGCTCCTGCTGAGAACACCTACAGCACCGATGCGATTGTCGTATACAACAGTGGTGCAGGCACCGAATCCAAGACCGTCCAGACCACCGTCACAATCCAAGTGACGGCCGCCGCTCAAACCGGCTTGTCGGAGAGCCAGAATGCCAATGCGGTCACCGGAGACGTTGTCGACGGTATGACGCCGTCCGGTCTCCAGCCTGCCATGGATTCCAATCAGCAAATCCCCACCGACGCGGGTCAGCAAACCTATGTTGATCCTGCACAGCAAATGAGCGTGGAACCGGTACAGGAAACCAGCGTGGAACCTGTGCAGGAACCCAGCGCGGAACCGGTACAGGAACCCAGCGTGGAACCGGTGCAGGAGCCCAGCGTGGAACCGGTGCAGGAGCCCAGCGTGGAACCTGCGCAGCAGTCTCAGACGGAGCCTGAACCCCAGGCTCCCGTCGAGACCGTGCTGACCATTCAATCGTCCAAGAGCTCCATTGTCAAGGGCAAAACCCTGCAGCTGACTGCTCTCATCAACGATCAGGCCATCGCCTATGAGCAGGACGATACCTATCCCATTCAGTGGACGGTATCCGGAGCGCAGGCGAAGGGCACCACCATCAGCACCGGCGGCCTTCTGACTGTTGCGGCGGATGAAACTGCCTCCACCCTTACGGTGACAGCCACGCTGAAGTCGGACCTGAACAACTTCTGCTCTGTAAACCTGAAACTCAAGGAAGCGCAAACGACCGAAACGGGCGAGACCACTTCCGAAACGATGGTCAATGAAGACGGCACGAGCGATGTCGGGATGGAGATGCTCGATATGATGTTCAACCCGTAAATAAATCTGCGGCGTCCGGATGAACCGGACGCCGCTTTTGGTCGAAGCATGAAACAGGGCCGCCCTCAGAGGCGGCCCCGTTTTGGTTGTTCGTTATACGGTATGCTTTCCCATCGTACTGCGGATTCGGGAGGATACGGGCGGTGTGGCCTCCTCCTCCGGGGGTTCATTGGGCTCGTACGCGATGCCATCCAGCACCACCTTTCGGGAAGATGTCTGCGCAGGCGCTGGGGATGCCGGTTCCGGCACGGGCTTTTCTGCCTTGGAAGCAATGGTCGAACGAATCATCACACGTGAGCCGCTCTGGCTGGGTGTACCGGCCTCGGCGCGAGCGGGGGCCACAGGCGGCGTTGAGGAAGAAGCGCTGAGTTTCGGGGCAGGCGGCGGTACTGTCTCTGCTGCCGGCTCTAACACATCTGGTGCTGCATAGGGAGTTTCTGCGGCAGACGGTTCCGATGCTTCCGGTGCGGGAGGCGCCGCAACCGGCGGCACCGGGGGATTCGCTGCGGGGGGAGGCGTGGGTGCCTCCTCAAACGGCCGCGCATAGGGCGAAGGTTCATCCGCGGCATTGGAGGGCGGCAGGATGGGAGGCGGGGTATAGGCCGACGGAACTGCAGGAGACGGCGCGCGGGAGGGAAGCTCCTCATAGATTGCTGCCGCAAAGGGGTTTGTCCTTGTTTCCCGCGGCTTCCATGCCGACCAGTCGGCATCCTCTTCCGGCCATACGGGCTTTGGGGCGGGGGCAGATGCCGGGCGGCTGTAAGACGACGGCGTATTGTGACGGACGGGGCGGCGGCGCGTTCGGTGCAAAAGAATGGCCATGCCCGCCGCCATCATCACGATGCCGCACAGCAGCACTCCGTAGCAGTGATGCAACGCGTAGGTCATTGCGCCATTGATGGCGCTGACGATCAGATTCCCCGACGGCATTTCGAAGGAGGATAGCACCAGCTGAAGCTGGTCGTTTTGAACCATGGGCAGCACCGTCGCCAAAATTCCCACAAACGTTACCGCACACCCAATTCCAAACAGTGCCCCGCCGATGGTCCTGCGTACCTTCATCGCCCTGACCCTTTCGTTTCATCAAGCATTGATCTGAAAGCATTTAACAGAAAATATTTCGTGCTCCGCCGCCTCTTTTCCTTCCCGTTCGGCAGGAAAATACGGGCTGACGCAGAATCCTTTTGAGAGAAGAACGCTTTTTTGAGGGAGGCTCGACCGGTTTGGAAGGGTATAAGCTCACCTACCATGTCGACATGGTTTTTTGCATCGACGCCACGGGCAGCATGCGCCACGTGCTGGACCTGGTCAAGCAGAACGCGCTTAACCTCTACCGCGACATCGTGGCTGAAATGGAAAAGAAGCACAAGGTGATCGACCAGCTGCGCGTGCGGGTGATCGCCTTCCGCGATTATGTGGCCGACGGCGACGACGCCATGCTCAGCAGCGACTTTTTTGTGTTGCCTGACCAGGCGCAGATGCTGTATGACTGCGTCAACGGCATTACCGCCAAGGGCGGCGGCGACATTCCGGAGGATGGGCTGGAGGCGTTGGCTTACGCGATCCGCAGCGACTGGACCCGCGAGGGTGTGAAGAAGCGCCACATTATCGTCATGTGGTCGGATGCGCCCACGCATGACCTGGGTCATGGCAAAATCGCCCCCTGGTATCCGGAGGGCATGGCCAAGGATTTTGACGAGCTCAGCCTCTGGTGGGAGGATGAGCAGCTTGGCGGCAGCATGGATGAAAACGCCAAGCGCCTGCTCATTTTTGCGCCGGATGCGCCCTCCTGGAACCGCATTTCTTCCGAATGGGGTCAGGTCATCCATGTGCAAACGGTCAGCGAGGGGCTGCTGGATGTGGAATACCGGCAGGTGCTGGACGCCGTTTGCAACACCATTTGACGCGGAAGGGAGCGCCGCCCGTGTCCCAGCGCCTGCTTCGTGCCCAATACGCTGTTCTGCCCGGCTCCGGGGAGGACAGTTTTTGCATGCGCGGCGTCGGTCGGGGCGCTCTGCTTTGCGTGGCGGACGGATGCGGAGGACTTGGCAGCCGGCGCTATGACACCCTCGGCGATCACACCGGCGCGTTTGCCGGCGCGCGGCTGGCCACGCATGCGCTCTCGGCCTGGGTGGGCGATCAGCTGCCCATGCCCGGCTCCAAAGCGGAAGGTATGCAGCTGTGCCGCGAGCTGGGGAGCGAGTTGGAAAGCCTGTTCCACAGCTTTGCGCAGAAGCATTGTCCCGCCGGTTCACGCATCGTGGGCAGCATGCAGCGAAGCCTGCCCACCACGCTGTGCGCGGCCATCGCGGGCGGTCCCTCCTTTGCGAGCGATCTCTGCTTCCTCTGGGCGGGCGACAGCCGCGGCTATGTGCTGGATGCAGAAGGCCTGCATCAATGCACCCGCGACCACCTGCGCGGCGACCCGGACCCCTTTGAAAGCCTGTACCGTGACCGGCCCCTGAGTGCGCTCATCAGCGCCGACGCGCCCGTGGCGCTCAGCCTCCGCCGCCTTCGTGTACCCAAGCCCTGCGTGCTGCTTGTGGCGACCGACGGGGCCTTCGGCTGTCTGCCCACGCCCATGGAGTTTGAAATGCTGCTGCTCAACACCCTGCGCGCCAGCGCCGACTGGGACGGCTGGGAACGGCGGCTGCTGAACCAGCTGAAAAAGGCCGCGCATGACGATGCGACGGTGCTGCTGGCCCCGCTGGGGTTCGAGAGCATCGAAGACGCGCGGGAAGCTCTTGCGCCCCGGCGCGCACTGCTGCAAAAGCGCTTCATCACCCCCGTGCGCCGAAAGCGGCGGGACATGGCTTTTGCGCGCGGCAAATGGCAGGAGTACCGCACGGCGTATGACTGGACGGAGGGAGGCACCCATGAGCGGTTTGATTGGCGGGTATAGGGCCCTTACCCCCCTGCGTACCGTGGGCAGCGGGAGCGCACGCTGGTGCATTGCGGCGCGAGGGCTGGAAAAGTACTTTCTCAAGCAGTTTCTCTCCCCTGTCTACCCGGCAGACCCCTCAACGCCGCTGGGCCAGCGCCAGCGCGAGCGCTGCGAGGCCTTTGAGGGGCAGAAGCAGCGTCTCTATGCGGCGCTGTCCTGCGTGATCGGGGATACGCTGGTGCCTGTGCTGGATTTCTTCCGCTTCGAGCGGCGCTACTATGCCGCCAGCGAAGCGGTGTTTCCTTCCGACCTGACGGCGGACGATGCGGCGGCACTGGATGAGCGCGCCAAGCGGCAGGTGCTTTCGGACCTAGCGCTGTGTCTGCAGCGTCTGCATACGCAGGGCGTGGTGCACGCGGACCTCAAGCCCGACCACGTGCTGCTGCTCAAGCGACCGACCGGTTACCGCATCCGTCTGATTGATCTGGACAGCGGCTTTCTCAAGGATGACCCGCCCCAGAACCAGCGGGATCTGGAAGGAGACCCCGTCTACCTTTCGCCGGAAGCATTTCTCTACATGGCGGGACAGGATGCACCTTTGGGCCCAAAGCTGGACACCTTCGCCTTTGGCGCGCTGATTCATCGCGTGTGGACGGGCGACCTGCCCGGTTTCGATCATGCCAAGTACACCTACCTTTACGAGGCGGCCCTCGATGGGGGAGATATCGCCCTCTCCCCCACGCTGCCCGTCAAGCTGCGGGACGTGGTGCTGCGCATGCTGGACCCAAAGCCGGACAACCGTCCCGAAGATGCCGAGGTGACCAATTTGCTGTCCATATCCCCGGAAGATGCCCGGCCGCCTCAGGACGCACGTCCCCTCAACGGCCTGAGCCGCTTCATGAAGCCCGCGCCATAGCGGAAAAAGCGCTTTCCGAAGGCATGCTGCCCGGAAAGCGCCTTGTTTTCTTTGCTTGTCAGGAATGGATGGCCCGGCCGTCCAGCGCGTCCAACGCCTCTCCCACCGCCTCCAGGAAGGTCGGATGCGGCCGCACGGCACGCATGAGCTGCGTGGCGGTCAAACCATTGGCGATGGCCACGGTGAAGGAGTCGATCATGTCGGTGGCACGCTCACACATGAGCTGTGCGCCCAGCACGCGGCCATTCTCCGCGCTCACAACCACCTTGATGAACCCGCGCTGTCCGCCCGCAATCAGCGTGCGACCATTCGCACCCATGAGGGCCTTCCCCACTTTGACCTCTATGCCTCGCTGCTGGCAGTCCGCCTGGGTAAGCCCCACGCTGGCGATCTCGGGCGAGACGTACACGCACGCAGGAATCGCAGTAAGGCACAGCGGCGCTTCCTCCCCAGCCAGCGCGTGCACGACCGTCAGCCCCTCTGCCGAGGCCGCGTGTGCCAGCATCATCCCGCCAATGGCATCCCCGATGGCGTAGACACCCGGCAGGCTGGTTTCAAAACGCTCGTTCACGCGGATGAAGCCGCGTTCCATGTCCAGCGCCACCCCCGGCGCGCACAGGCCGTCGGTGTTGGGCCTGCGGCCCACGGCGGCCA
>OLNP01000538.1_pt1 | contig 39259 bp, 27 predicted proteins | sample 1671951 | NCBI WGS metagenome assembly OLNP01 (sample SAMEA3136629, study PRJEB25190) | human gut metagenome | biome: human gut; feature: human-associated habitat; material: faeces | place: Austria | collected 2013
CCGGCGACATCGAGGCGGCCGCCGCCGCCAACCTCGGGCTGCTCGACTCGATAGGGGGCTCGCTGTGAGCGCCGCGGTGCAGGCCAGCCCGCTCAACCGCCTGGCGGCCAATCTCGAGGAGCTGGGGCTCGAGGGCATGGCGTCGTCGGTGCCCGAGTACGTCAGGCTCGTCGCCGACGGGAGGAAGAGCCTGGTCGACGCCATGCTCGAGCTCACCGACGCCCAGATAGCCCTCAAGCGGCGCGCCGACGACGAGCGCCGCACGAGGATGGCCAACTTCCCCTACATAAAGACGCTGGCCGACTTCGACTGGGGTTTCCAGCCGAGCGTGCCCCGCGGGCTGGTCGAGCAGCTGGCCACGCTCGAGTTCGTCGACCGCGGCGACAACGTCGTGCTCGTCGGCAGCCCGGGCGTCGGCAAGACCCACCTGTCGATAGCCATAGGCCACGAGGCGGTGATGGCCCGCAAGCAGGTGTACTTCGCCGACTGCTCGAGGCTGGTCGAGGACCTCAAGCACGCCTCGGCGAAGGAGGCGCTGGCGCGCAGGATGCGGTTCTACGAGCACTGCAGCCTGCTGATAATAGACGAGCTGGGCTACCTCGATATCGGGAAGGAGGGCGCCGACCTTCTGTTCCAGCTGGTGAACAGGCGCTACGCGCTCAAGCGGTCGACGATCGTCACGACCAACGTGCCGGTCGGCAGGTGGGGCGACGTGTTCGGCAGCAACGTCACGGCCTCGGCGGTCGCCGACAGGCTGTGCCACCACTGCGCGATGATCAAGATAACGGGCCGGTCGTACCGCCTGAAGGACGTGTCCATCGGCGGTGAGGACGGGAAGGAGGAGGGCGCCTAGGCGCCGAAAGCGGCACATCCGCGTTGGCGAATCCGGCGTATCCGCGTTGGCGCGATTGGCGAAAATGCGTTGGTGGAAATGGTGAAAATTATATTGACGCTAACAGCCCATACGGGGGAGATGTCGTGGGCGAGTATCGCCTTGGCCATCCTGGCGGCGTCGTTCCTGTCGTTCTTGGAGGCCGAGTCGGCGGCCGACCTGGGGATCTTCGAGACCGCGGCGACGACGCACTCGACGCCGAGCCCGGCGAGCTCCCTTTGCGGGGCGAAGCCGAGGTAGCCGCTCTCGTAGGCCGCGAGCGACGGCCCGGGGAACCCATCCATCCGCCCGGCGATCTCGCCCCAGGGGTTGCCGGGGAACCTCCTCGTCACGGCCTCGCCGGTGTCCGCGTCGAGGGCGCAGACGGTGGTCGACCTCAGGTGGACGTCCATCCCGAACGCGGTAGAATACTTTGGCATGGGAGCCTCCCAACCTCGTTGCGGCGCGGCTGCGCCTATGGCACTTCAACATCATTGTCGCAGCCCCGACCCGCGGTCACGAGCGGGGGCTCCTATCTTTTTGGTGCCCTCGGATTGGGTCATAGTGTCTGTCCGCGCCTAAACATCGGCGTTGCCGGGCCGGCACTTGGGGACGTTCCTTTTCTGCCGGCACCTGGGGACACTCCTTAGCCGTTGGGGGCGTTCTTAAACGACTAGTCTGGGCGGCGGCCGTGTGCTGCTGTCCGCGTGGCGGCGTATAATCGGCGGCAGATGACTTGAACGTTAGGAAACCATGACCGATAGCATGCAGCAGATGGCGCTCGACACGCTCGGCGCCTATTTTGGCTACACCTCGTTTCGCCCGGGACAGGACCGCATGGTCGATGCGATCCTTGCCGGTCGTGATGCGCTGGGTGTTATGCCCACGGGCGCCGGCAAGTCCATTTGCTACCAGGTGCCCGCGCTCATGCTGCCCGGCATCACCTTTGTGGTGAGTCCGCTGCTGTCGCTTATGGAGGACCAGACCCGTGCGTTGCTCGCGGCGGGTGCGCGACCCAGCTATCTCAACTCCAGCCTTACTCCGGCCCAGCAAAACACCGTGCTCAAGCGGGCGCGCGAGGGCCGCTACCAGCTTATGTATGTGGCGCCCGAGCGCTTGCTCGAGCCGTGTTTTTTGGCCTTTGCGCAGGAGGCTGCGGGTTCCGCCGGCATTGGCGTGCCGCTCGTGGCCATTGACGAGGCCCACTGCGTGAGCCAATGGGGCCAGGATTTCCGTCCCGCTTACCTGCAGATTCGCGAGTTTATCGATTCCCTGCCGCAGCGCCCCATCGTGGCGGCCTTTACCGCTACGGCGACCGAGCGTGTGCGCGCGGACATTCAGCAGATGCTTGGCCTGCAAAACCCCGCGACGGTAGTGACGGGCTTCGATCGCAAGAACCTCTACTTTGGTTGCGAGGAGATGGGCGACAAGGCCAAGACTGCCTGGGTGCGCGACTACGTGATCGCGCATTCGAGCGAGAGCGGCATCGTGTATTGTTCGACCCGCAAGACAGTTGATGCGCTGGCGGGCGAGCTTGCCGAGGCACTGGGCCCCAGCGGCATTCGCGTTGGCCGCTACCATGCCGGCATGGGCAACGACGCCCGTCGCCAAAGCCAGCGCGCCTTTATCGACGACGATATCCAGGTGATGGTTGCCACCAACGCCTTTGGCATGGGCATCGACAAGCCCAACGTGCGCTACGTGATCCACAACAACGTGCCCGAGAGCATCGAAGCCTACTACCAGGAGGCGGGCCGCGCCGGCCGCGATGGCGACCCGGCCAGCTGCTACTTGCTGTGGAACGGCAACGATTTTCGCATGCGCCGCTTTCTGATCGACCGCGGCGATGCTGCCGATGAGGCGCTCGACGACGAGCAGCGCGCGTGGGCGCTCCAGAATCGATATCGTCTGCTCAGCCAGATGGAGGGCTACTGCAATACCACCGGCTGCCTGCGCGAATACATGCTGCGCTACTTTGGCGACGAGGCCGCGGCCGAGCATGCCGCGGCCAGTACGGGCGGCACCGCCACGGACGACGTCGAGAGCTGCGGCAACTGCAGCAACTGCCTCACGCAGTTCGAGGTCGAGGACGTCACCGATATGGCCCGCGCTGCCGTGCGCTATGTGGCCACGCGTCCCATGCGCTTTGGCAAGTCGCTCATCGCCGATGTGCTCCACGGCGGCAACACCGAGCGCATTCGCCAGATGCATCTGGACGAGGACCGCGGCTACGGTGAGCTGTCGAGCGAATCGGTCGGGCGCATCAAGGACATCATCGGCCAGCTGTGCGGCCGCGGTTATCTGGCCACCTCGCAGGGGCAGTACCCGGTCGTGGGGCTGGGTCCGCGTGCCGTCGAGGTCGAGGATGAGGCGTTTGCCTTTACCGTTAAGCGTCGCGCGTCCAAGCGCAAGGCCTCGGCCCGCGCCCGCCGCGCCGTCGATCTGCTGCGCGAGGAGGCCGAGCTGGATCAGCGCCCACGCGTGGGCGACGATGCCGAGTTGTTCGAGCGCCTGCGTGCCCTGCGCAAGGAGATCTCGACCGAGCTGGAGATGGCGCCGTATATGGTCTTTTCCGACAAGGCCCTGCGCGGTCTGTGCCGCCTGCGTCCACAGACGCGCGACGAGCTTATCCAGGTCAACGGCATTGGCGAGAAAAAGGCCGACGCCTTTGGCGAGCAGTTTATGGCGGCGATTGAAGAGTTTGAGTCCGAGCATGCACGGGATGGAGCGTAACGATGGCATTCGACGATAAAACCGAGCGCACTGAGGTATCCGCCGTTCCGCTGTACCAGCAGGTTATGGACGACCTAAAGGGCGAGATCGCGCGTGGCGTGTACGCATCCGGCTCGCGCATTCCTTCCGAGATGGAGCTCGCTAAGTCCTATGGTGTGGGACGCGTCACCGTGCGCCGCGCCATCGAGGAGCTGTCGCGCGCGGGGTATCTCAACCGCCAGCAGGGGAGGGGCACGTTCGTGTGCGCGCCCAAGCTCAAGCGCAAGATTGTCCAGAAGGGTGACGTTCAGAGCTTTTCCGAGGGTTGCGCTGCCAACGACATGGTGGCCGGAGCACGCCTGGTGTCGCGCACGGTGGTTGCGGCGACGCGCGAGGACGCGGCGTTTTTTGGGGTGGAACCCGGCTGCGAGCTCATCGTGGTCGAGCGTGTGCGCACGGCAGACGGCGTGCCCGTCATGCTCGAGAACAACGCCTTTGTGCTGGCTGACCATCCTTATCTGCAGACGCTTGCCGACGAGGACCTCACCGATAACTCAATCTTTGCGCTCGTTGCCGAGCATTCGGGCCGCGCGCCGCTCAAATCCGACCCTTGTACCGTGGAGATTGCGCTTGCCGACGCTCAAGTCGCGCCACTGCTCGAGATCCCGATCGGTGAGCCACTCTTCTATATGGAGGCGTACTTTACCGATGCGGACGAGCGGCCCTTGCTGCTTGGGCGTCAAAAGATCGTGGGCTCGCGCTACGTGTTCGACATCTAACATCCACAGATAGAACAACATAGAACAAGTTTGGCGAAATGGCTTCACGAGCGTCATCGTGCGTGCTATAAATAGGACAACATAGAACGACAGCAGGTACGATCCGCCGTCGCTCAAAGCCGCCCCACAAGGAGGAACATCAGGATGAACGCACATGATCTGGTTCAGGAAATCATCGAGCGCAAGGGCAAGATTGAGAACGTCTTTTGGATTGCTTGTGGCGGTTCGATGATCGACCTGATGCCGGCCAACGAGCTGCTCAAGCGCGAGGCCACCACGTTTACCTCGACGGTCTACACGGCACGCGAGTTTTGCCTGATGGCCCCCAAGAGCCTTGGCGAGAAGTCGCTCGTTATTGCCTGCAGCCACAGCGGCAACACGCAAGAGGTCGTCGACGGCTGCGAGATGGCGCTGGCGGCCGGTGCCGAGGTCGTTGCCCTCACCGACTGCGAGGGCTCCAAGATCGACAACGGCAAGTGGACCACCTGGGTCTACCCCTGGGGCGAGGGCGTGCCGCAGGCCGAGGTGCCTCAGGGCATCGGCGCTCTGATCGCCGCCGAGCTGCTCGACCAGCAGGAAGGCTACGAGGCACTCGCCGACATGTACGAGGGCCTAAAGCAGATGGATGCGCTGCTGCCCGCCGCCCGCGAGAAGGTCAACGCCGAGCTGGGCGATCGCTTTGCCGAGCTCTGCCAGCAGCACAAGTTCTTCTATATCCTTGGTTCCGGCCCCAACTTTAGCCAGACCTATGCCATGGCCATCTGCTCGCTCATGGAGATGCAGTGGCAGCACTGCTGCTACATCCACTCCGGCGAGTACTTCCACGGCCCCTTCGAGGCCACCGAGCCCGGCGTGTTCTACTTTGTGCAGCTCGGATCGGGCGAGTGCCGCCCCATGGAGGAGCGCGCGTTGGCGTTCCTCAACACGCATACCGATACGGTAATGGTGCTCGATGCACTCGAGTACGGCGTGGGCGAGGTGCCCGCCAGCGTGCGTTCGTACCTGGAGCCGATCTTCTTCTACAACATGAGCTGCGAGCTGCGCGCCGCCCGCGGAAAGGTGTTCGACCACAGCCCTGAGATTCGTCGCTACATGGGCATCGAGCAGTACTAAGTAACGGGAAAAGTATTCACCTTCGATTCGCAGGGGCACTGCGTGAGTCAAAAAAAGCGGGCCGCGCCGGTGGGTTTCCGGCGCGGCCCGCTTAGTATCGCGCATAGATTCGCAAGGTTGCGGTAGCCAGCGGCTTACTTGACGTCGTAGGCCTCGGCATCCCACCAGTCGAGCTGGGCGATGTTGTCGCGGATGTGCTGGCAGCTCTTGTGGAAGCCTTCGAGCTCGTACTCGGAAAGGTCGAGCGTGTAGACCTCCTCGACGCCCTCGGCACCGATCACGCACGGCAGGGAGGTAAAGATACCCTCCTCGCCATACTGGCCGGTCATAAGCGTAGAGGCCGAAAGCACGGCGTGCTCGTTGTGCAGCACGGCGGCGCAGACGCGCGCGGCGGAGTTGGCGACGGCGTACTCGGTGCACTGCTTGCCCTGGTAGGTCACATAGCCGCCCTTGCGTGCGAGCTCCTCGACCTCCATGTGGTCGAAGGCGTACTTGTCAGGGTTCTCGGCCTGAAGCTCGTTAAGGCTCTTGCCGGCGATGGTTGCGGCCTTAAAGGCGGCAAGCTGGCTAAAGCCGTGCTCGCCGATCATGTAGGCGTCGATGGACTTGGGGCTCACGCCGACCTTCTTGGAGATCTCGGTGCGCAGGCGGGCGGAGTCCAGGCCGCAGCCCGAGCCGATGATCTTCTTGGGATCGTAGCCGGTCAGGTGCCACAGCTCGGTGCACACGACGTCGCAGGGGTTGGAGATGCTCACGAAGATGCCGTCAAAGCCGGCGTCGACGATGCGCTTGGCAAAGGTGCGGGCGGCGTCGGTGGTAAAGAACAGCTCGCCGTCGCGGTTGCCGGCGGCCAGCGCGACCTTGCCGGCGGCGTTGACGATGACGTCGCAGCAGGCCAGCTCCTCGTAGTGGTCGTAGCAGTTGACGATTTTGGTGTTGTACGGGACAAACGAAAGGGAGTCGCGCAGGTCCTGGACCTCGGACGTCACCTTGGCCTCGTTGATATCGCACAGGTACAGCTCATCGGCAATGCCCTGCATGAGCAGGCTGTTGGCGACATGTGCTCCTACGTGGCCCTGGCCGACCACACCGATCTTACGCGTCTGGTACATATACGTATCCTTTCGGCCGAGTTTTTCGCGTCGAACCATTGTAGCGTCCTGCTGCCACTTTGCTAGGCTAAAGCGCCGTAGATTTTTGGACATGCCTTAATCTCTACTTTTGGAGTGATTTGGGCCGCTGACGGCATCGCTGGGCGATGTGCTCGCGCGGATGGGGCCGGTCGTTGTACCATAGCTGCAACTGACTCGTAAGGAGCATTCATGCCCATTCGCATTCCCGACGCCCTCCCTGCCGCCGCGCAGCTCGAGAGCGAGAACATCTTTGTCATGACCGAGTACCGCGCGCTGCACCAGGACATCCGTCCGCTGCGCGTGCTCATCCTCAACCTCATGCCCACCAAGATTGCCACCGAGACGCAGATCATGCGCAAGCTCTCCAACACACCGCTGCAGGTGGAGGTGGACCTGCTGCGCACTAAAACGCACGAGGCCACGCACGTGAGCGCCGGCCACCTGGAGACGTTCTACCGCACGTTCGACGACATCCGCGACATCCACTACGACGGCCTGATCATCACGGGCGCGCCGGTGGAACAGATGCCGTTCGAGGAGGTCGACTACTGGCCCGAGCTCTGCCAGATCATGGATTGGTCCACCACGCACGTGCACTCTACGCTGCACATTTGTTGGGGCGCGCAGGCGGGGCTCTACCATCATTACGGTATCCAGAAGTACGACCTGCCGGCAAAGGCGAGCGGTGTGTTCGAGCATTATCTGGTGAAGCCGCAAAGCCCGCTGGTCCGCGGCTTTGACGACCATTTCTATGCCGTGCATTCGCGCAACACCGATGTGCGCCGCGAGGACGTAGAGGCCGAGCCGCAGCTTGAGGTCGTGGCCGTGTCCGACGAGGTGGGCCTGTACATCGTCAAGTCGACCGACAGCCGTCGCTTCTTTGTCTTTGGCCATCCCGAGTACGATACCGACACGTTGCGCTTGGAGTACGAGCGCGACGTGAAGCGCGGACTCAACCCCCAGGTTCCGGCGCATTACTTCCCGAATGACGACCCCACGGCCGAGCCGCGCAACGTCTGGCGCAGCCAGGCTCAGTTGCTCTACACCAACTGGCTCAACTACTACGTCTACCAGACCACGCCCTACGACCTGGCCCGCGCCGGCGAGGAGCACTAGGCCGTCGGGAGGTGCGCCAGCCGTTAGGCGCTGACGATGTGGGGCAGCGGCAGGTCGTGGGCGTCGGTGGGAACGTGGCCGACGCGCTGTTCGTCAAAGGCGATGCCGACGATTTGACATACGGGCGAGAGCATGGGCAGGTAGCGGTCATAGCAGCCGCCGCCGTAGCCTAGGCGCGTGCCGGCGCGGTCGAATGCTACGAGCGGCATGACGATCATGTCGAGAGCTTCGGCAGGCACGATAGGGAAGCGGCCGCTGTCGATGTTTATGGCCGCGAAAGCCCGTGTGGGGTGGGCGATAAACGGAGCCGCGGACGCATCGTCGGCGGCAACTGCCCGCATGCACATGCGCTGGCCACAAGCTGCGGCATCAATTGCCGAGAGCATGCACGGATAGGCCACGCGCCAGCCGCGTTTGGCGGCCGCAGCGGCAAACGCGGCTGGGTCAACTTCGGAGCCCATCGCGGCATAGATGGCAACGGTGTGCGGCGCCGCGGCATCCAAGCGATCCAACAGCTCAACAAGCCGCGCGCAGATAACGGCAGACTTCGCTGCCCGCAAGTCCAAATCAAGAGCATCGCGCCGAGCAATCACCGCCCGCCGCAACTCAGCCTTGTCCATCCCGGCCCTCTCTCCCAAACCTACCAAAAAGGGACAGGTTTATTTTGGCAGGTTTTATCTGGGTAAACACCCAAATCACCACACAAACCATCGCAAAGGGGGCAGTTCATGGACACCTTCGTGGGTTTTGACGAAGAGCGGGTGTTCGCGGCGGTTTGTCTCGATCTGTAACAGTAACTCGGCAAAATTGGACCTAGATGTTACAGATTGAGACAAAGGGCCGGCGTCATCCGGAAACGTCTCGATTTGTAACATCTGGAGCCAATATTGCCGCCTTAGCGTTACAGATCGAGACAAATCGGCAGACTGCGGCAAAAGAAAAAGGTAGATTCTCGGGCATGTCCCAAAAATCTACCTTGGTGCCTTAGCCCAGCAGGTCGACTACGTTGAAGCCGGCGTTGCTCTTGGCGATGACGTCGCGGCCGCCAAAGACGCAGGTCGGCGAATCGACCGCGATGCGCGTCACGTCGGCGCCGAGCGAGCGAAGCTCGGCGGGCGTGGCGGCGAGCATTTGGGCGCGGCGCTCCTCGCGTGCGTGCGGATCGAGCCCGGCCAGGTAGGTCGTGTTGCGACGCTTGGTGAGCGCGTACGGCTTCACCGGCGCGTCCATGCCGCTCACGCAGCTCACGATAAAGCCCTCGAAGGCGGCCTCGTCGGGCTCAAAGCTGCCGAGCCATTCGCCTGCGCGCGCCACGCGCTCAATCGAAGGATCGACCGCCGGGTCGCGGTAGGTGTAGAACGCCGCCTGACGCTCGCCGGCCGCGCGGAATCCGCAGCCGTACGCGCCGCCCTTCACGCGGATCTCGTTCCACAGGTAGTCGTAGGAGAGTGCGTTGGCAGCAACCGCCCAGGCGCCCGTCACTTCGAGCCCCAAGCGACGCGGATCGCACGCGCTCGCCGCAAAGCAGATGTCGCTGGGGATGACAAAGGCCTCGTGGCGGTCGCGCGGCTTCGGCACCACGAGCGCGTCGTTGCCGGCAATGCCCGCCGCACCCGCGCCCAGCCCCAGGTCGCCCGCAGCATTCCAGTACGCGTCAAAGTCCTCATCGCTGCCGGTAAAGCTCGCCAGGCAGCCGTCGGCCACAAAGATACGACCTGCCAGCTCGGTAAGCTTGGCGCGCAGACCGTCCAGGCGCTCGTCAAAGTGTTCGAGCAAATCGCGCAGGAACAGATAGAAATCAACGCCCGAAAGCTGCTCGCACACCACGGCCGAAGGCGAGCTGTAGCTCATCGCGCGACCGAGTGCCGCCGAGTGACCGTTGTTGATAAACCCCTGCTCAAGCCCAATGCGAATCTGTGTGAGCACGTCGCGGACGCGGTCGGCGTCGGCATCCGCCAGCAGCGTGTTCGACCACACCTCGCGCGGCAGGCTCGCCAGCGCATTGATCTTCTCGGACAGGGCGCCGGCGCTCACCAGCAGGTAGGGGTGCACGCCGTCCACGTCGGGTTGGGTCATGACCTCGGTCGTAAAGCTCAAAAAGCCCAGCTTGCCGGCGAGCAAGTTGTCGAGCTCCTCGGCCGAGTGCTCGCTCGTGGGCAGCTGTTTGAGCAGGCGGCAGAGCAGTGTCACATAGGGCAGGTCCTCAAACGCGACGCAGCTCAGGTCGAAATACTGCATGGCGTAGGCCAGACGGTTGGTGGGGATGCCGTGGCGCAAGCAGGGGATGGGCGCGGTCGTGTCTACGACCAGCGGCGGCTCGGGGCGCGCCTCGCCAATGTCGGACACGCGCAGGCGCGGCAGCGTGGCCTTGGCCTCGGGTGTGTCTTCCGCCTCCTGTGCGGCACGCAGCGCAGCCGTGCGCTCGACCACGTCGGCCAGCTCGGCATCGGTCATGGCATCGCGCTTGGCTGCCAGCTCGGCAGCTTCGGCGCCCTCCGAACCCTCGGCGGCATTCACCGGCACCAGCTCGACCAGCGCCATGTGATCGTTCTGCAGCACCAGCTCGCGCAGCAGGTCCTCAAAATAGCTGCCGTCCAGCTCGCCACGCAGCTCCTCGTACACCGGGCCGTACTTGAGTGCCAGCGTCGCGGCGTCGTCATCGTAGAGCCAGGTGCTCAGCGCGTCGCACGCAATGGCCACGCCGTCAGCGATACCGTAGTCGCGCTGGCGCAGGCCGTATTCGTTGCTGCTGATGATGGCTTCCAGGCGCTCACGCGGAACGCCATGTTCGCACAGGTCGCGGCAGGCGTCCTGGAACACGCGACGCAGCTCACGCGCCACACCGGGCTGCGCGTTTTGCAGCATGATGAGCTCGTAGGGCTGCAGGCTCTCGGCCGCGGTGTAGCTCACCACGTTGCCGCCCAGACCGGCGGCCAGAATGGCCTTCTTAACCGGTGCTTCGTTGGAGCCCAGCAGCGCCTCGAACAGGATGTCCGCCGCGATCGTGCGCTTGCGGTCGAGCGCGCTGCCCAGCACCAGGCCCAGGCCCACCAGGGCGTTCTCGGGCGTGGTGGCCATCTCGATGCGCTTATACTCGCAGGTCACAGGCTCCTGCACGTCCAGCGGATTGGGCGCCAGCGCAGACGGGTCCTCGCCGGCGGCAACGGCGGCGTCCATGCGGCGGCTCGCGGCACTCGACTGCGACAGATAACGCTCGTCCAAAAACGCCAGCGCGCGGTCCACATCTAGGTCGCCGTAGAGCGTTATATAAGAGTTGGAAGGATTGTAGTGGCGCGCGTGCGTGTCCAGGAACTGCTCGTAGGTGAGCGCGGGAATCGCGCACGGGTCGCCGCCACTCTCGTGCGCATAGGCGGTGTCGGGATAGAGCGCGGCGTTGACGGCGTCGTCCAGCACGCTCATGGGGTCGGACAGCGCGCCCTTCATCTCGTTGAACACCACGCCGTTATAGCGCAGCGTGCCCTCGCGCAGGCTCGCGGAGCTGCCGTCGCCCTCGTCCTCGGCGCCCTCCGGCAGGTCCAGCTCGTAGTGCCAGCCCTCCTGCTCAAAAATGGTGGGCTTGGTATAGATGGCCGGGTTGAACACCGCGTCCAGGTACACGTCCATCAGGTTGTACAGATCCTGCTCGTTGGTGGTGGCAACGGGGTAGATAGTCTTGTCGGGGTAGGTCATGGCGTTGAGGAACGTCTGCATGGAGCTCTTGATCAGGTCGACAAACGGCTCCTTGACGGGGAATTTGGCCGATCCGCACAGCACCGAGTGCTCAAGAATATGGAACACGCCGGTGGAATCGGCTGGCGGCGTCTTAAAGCCAATGGCAAAGGCCTTGTTTTCGTCGTCGCACGCCAGGTACAGCAGGCGAGCGCCCGAGGCGGTGTGGCGCAGCACGTAGGCGTCCGAGTCGAGCTCGGGCACGGTCTCGCAGCGCTCGACGGCAAAGCCGTGGCAGGTGGTGCCGGGTGCCAGCAGCGCGGCGGCTGCGGCGCGCGGGTCGGTTGAGGTGGTGGGCATATGCAGTCTCCTTTGACGCCCCAGCGGGGGCGAATCGAGTCGAATCCTCGAGAGTATACCCATATGGGGCCCTCGACCAATCTGCCGGATGAGCGTGGATTTTCGGACACACGAGCGTGGAAATTCGGACGCCCATCAAATGAGCGTGGATTTTCGGACGAAATCGGCTGCCAAAAGCCCAAAAACCGTCCAAATATCCACCCTCATTTCCCGACCGTCCAAAAATCCACGCTCATCCGTCGCCCGCACATCTCTCATATCTCATTCGTCTCTAATACGAGAGATAACAGAAAGATGAGAGACAAATATGAGAGATAACAATGCTGCAAAGAGACAGGCAACCATGGTATTGTCTCAATATAGATTGTTTTACCAGCGAAAACATGTTTAAATGAAACAGATGACAGACATCTTATCTTTCATCTCTCACTCCTCTCTAATATGAGAGATAACAGAAAGACGAGAGATAACTGAGAGACGAAGGAAATCTATTCGCGGCATTCTTCGCAGAACCGAGCGAAAGGACGTGCAGATGAACGAAAACGAGCTGGCCGGTTTGCTCGAGTCTTTAAAGCGAATGGGTTCGGATGACCTTAGCGTCGAAGTAAAAGAGAGCGCCATGACGCTTTCCCGCGACGTATGGGAAACGGTCAGCGCTTTCGCAAACACCGCCGGCGGCATCATCGTGCTCGGAGTGAGCGAGCGCGCAGGTTTTGTCCCAGTTGCAAACTTTGAGACCGAGAAAGTGCTCAACCAATTCGTGGCGGGCATGGGCGATGCTGGCGGTCGCGGAAAGCTGGCCAATCCGCCCAAATACACCATTGAGCGCGTGGAGCTCCAGGGCACCGTGGTTCTGGTCATCACGATTGAGGAGCTCGACCCGTCGAGCAAGCCGTGCTATGTCATAGAGCGGGGCGCTCAAGGTGGCAGCTACAAACGCATCGATGACAAAGATGTGCCGCTTTCATCGACCGAGGTGCTCGCATTGGCGTCATACGGTCGAGCGACTCCGAGCGATCGCGATGCGGTGCCCGGCACGAGTGTGGGCGATCTCGACGAGTCGCTGGTCGACCGCACGATAGAACGCGCCTATTCGTTGACGCCTCGAGCGATGCGTGGTGCGACGGACAAGAAGACAAAGATGGAGCGCCTGAATCTCCTCGACTTCCAGGGCAATGTTACCAAGGCCGGCCTCCTTGCCGCGGGCGTTTACCCTCAGCAGTTCTATCCCAAGCTCTTCATTGATGTGGCTGTCCATGCGGGAACTCAAAAGGGCGCTGCGGGACCGCTAAGATTTATGGACCGCACAGTCTGCGAGGGCACCCTGGGCGAGATGATTTCGGATACTGTCGCGGCTGTCGCCAAAAACCTGCGCCGCACCTCGACCGTCCAAGGCATCTCGCGTATCGACTCGCTGGAGATTCCCGAGGAGGTCCTGCGCGAGGCAGTCGCCAACGCGGTTATCCACAGGGAATACGGGGATCGGTTCTGTGGGCAATCGATCGCCGTCGACGTTTTTGACGACCGTATCGAGGTGACGAATCCCGGCGGCCTTTATGGAGGGAAGACTCGCGAGAGCTTGTTTGACGGCAGCTCCCGATGCCGTAACGCGACGCTCGTGAAACTCATGTCGATTGTCCCGCTGCCGGATGGCGCAGGTTCGCCGGCTGAGGGCAATGGCTCGGGCATCCCGATGATGCTCGATGCCATGCGCGCGCATGGTCTGGCCGAGCCCCTGTTCTGCCCGGGGTTCGATCGGTTCAAGGTCGTACTTTACCGTTCAAAGATCGAGCCGGTCGATCATGGCGGGGACTTGATTATGACGGCGCTCAAGCGCTACGGCGAATTGGGGACGCGCGAACTGGCGGAGCGCACGGGACTCACGGTTTCCCAGGTCAGGGCACGCGTCAATGCGCTCATTGAGCAGGGCGAGCTTGAGCCGACGGCGCCGTTGACAAGCCGCAACCGCAAGTATCGACTGTCAGAGCGCGTGGAATAAATGCGTTAGTGGACGAGGCGACCCAATAATCGACCCTCAATTGGCGCCCACTAAGGTAAAGCGGTTGTTGCTCAGTCGACGGTGATGCTAAAGACTCGGCTTACGCCGGCATGGCCCCGAACCCGTCCATCAAGAACAGCCTAAGAACCAGCTTGATGACATATCCCGGTTTGACTTCAGCCGCGTCAAAGACGTGGCGCTCGGCGAGCTCGCTGCAGTATGCATAGATGTCGCGGATAAGGTCCGCGCCCGAAAGCGTAAACATGTAGCCTGCGTCCGAAAGCGCATTGGGTGCGGCGGGCAACTTGGCCATGTGGCAGAACGTTTGCAGGTCGGGCGCCATAACATTCTGGTAGTCGAGGTGGCCGCTGGCATCCTGTGCGGCAAGCTCCAATTGGCGCACAAAATCCAGCGCCGCCGCTAACACAAAGCTCGGCGTAGGCGCATTGACGTCCTGAGTGGTCGCCACAAGCCTGCCCGCCGCCTGCGTGACAAGCCAAGCGACCTCGCGCTGGCAACGCACAGCCTTGCGCGTAACCGGCTTGATGGACGAAGAAGAAACGCTCCCCTTAGGCGGATTCGAAGCAGCCATAAGACCCTCTCATGAACAATCCGGCCCAACAAGCCCGGATGAAACACGTGCTACATCAGTATACAGGGAAGTGGGGTAGCGGGGTACAAGCGCGCCAGCGGCAAACCGAGAGCATCAACGATGTGCCGATCGCGGAATGAGATCTCGTAATAATTGACTTCCGGCCATATTATTGAGGGGCATGACTCGCGTTCGTATGGTTGTAGGTGCTGGCGATGAACGACATTGACCTTGCTGTTCCGTTGATGGATGGACCAAGCTATGACCGCGCCTGCAGTCTCGTGCCTTCCGAATACGTTGAGGCATGGGAGTGGTTTCTGGGTGAGGAACAGCGCGGCGGCGTTTGGACCAGCCTTCCGCACCACACCAAGGAAGATAGCCCTCAGTATCAGTATCGTTTGAGAATTGGCTCGGACTTCTTTCCCGTAACGCGGGATTCAGGGATCTTCTGGCCGGGCCAGGATCGGGTGAAGCAAGATCCCAATAAGATCTTTGCGCTTTCGGTCCATAACTCTAAAAAGAGCTTCTACACCGATGTGCCTCCGCTCTATTTGGACGATGGCACGTGGGTCATTAAGTATTCGGTTCAAGCGCCAGGCGCCGTTGGTTCTCGAGACCAAGACTATAACCGTAAAATGCTCAACTGCATGGAATGTGGCGTTCCGGTCGGAGTCATATTTGCAACCGAGGTGGGCTACAAGGTGCTCGGCCTTGCGTTTGTTGAGCGGTTCGAGCCCGAAAACGGATGGTTTGTTCTGCACGGTCCTGTTCATAAAGGCGGACCGGACCCTCGTTTTGCACCCGACATGAGTTATCTGAAGCACATGCCCGTCGATATTGAGTTTGCCGGACAGGGTGCGACCGACGACGAAAAGGTCCGCTATGCGTTAAGGCGCGAGCGATTGGGGCAGCAATGGTTCCGCAAGCAGCTCGTTGCCGCCTATGACGGCCGTTGCGCGGTGTCGGACTGCGGCGTCAGCGAAGCTCTGGAGGCTGCACATATCGAGAATTACTCGGGACCCAAATCGCAGGTTGCCAGCAATGGCATTCTGCTTCGGCGCGATCTTCATTCCCTATTTGATGCTCACCTGATTTCGTTTGAGCCTGTTTGCGGCGAATATCGGCTGTGCGGATCGTACCTGCTGGATAAGACCGACTACGCTTCCTTTGCGGGTGCGACGCTAAGGCAGCCGAATGAGCGTCAGTGGCGACCCAATACGGTGTTTCTTGAGGCCCATCGCATTGAGTTCGATCGCTCGGAAAAGAAGCGTGAAAAGGCGGGGCTTCTGCCGTATTAGCGTATTTGGCTTTGGTATTCTTTGACGATCGTGTTGTTTGATCGGATCGCGTGGCGATACAATCTCGCGCACGCCCGCCGGTGCATGCTCTTCCTGTTTTGTATAGCGAGAGGGGAGCGTGTATGAGCTGGCGAGGCGATATTGCGATGGGGAAGTACGGAAAACTGCCGTGTGCCCTTATAGACAACAATATGTTTCCGAGCGTAGAGGTTGATTGCGGGTCGTTTGTCGTCACCTGCCCTTGCTGCGGCTCGCAAATACCGTGTCTCGATATTCGGTTCATCGATGCGCGCGACAGACTCAGCGACGAAGTGAGAAAACAGACAGGCGTTCATATGCCGGTGTATCCGGAGAAATGCCCTGTTTGTGGCCTCGATATCGTGTATGACGCCGGCGACGAGGGATAGGTGATGCGGAGGAGCTGGCTGTGAAGGCTTCTCCGTCTCTACAAATAAACCCCCTCACCGAGTTGCCTGTGGAACTCGGCGTGATGGTCGCGTGCCCAGGTAAAGAGCGCCTGGTCAAAGTCGGTGCGCGTGGTCGGGACGCCAAAGACGCCGGCAACTTCGACGCGTATAAACTCCATTGCCGGCAGCTTGTTGATGGCAGTGAGGGCAAACGGGGACGAGGGCTCCTCGAACAGATAGCGGCTGCCTTGCAGCGCGTCGCAACTGGTGCACGTGTTGCCGAGCGACGGGGCTTTGGAGGCTCGCGCGCCTACGGGCTTGTAGCCGCAGCGCTTATGAAGGTAGTCGCGGATCTCGCCCGGCACGCAGCCAAGAGCGGGCACGATGGCGAGTGCGTTGGCGTTGGCCGTGTCGATGGCAATGTGCCCGGACTCGTTGGGCGCGTGCGCGATGGCGACGCTCTCGTCGTTATCGGTTCGATAGGGAATGCCGAAGGCCGCGACCGAGGTCTCTTTGTGACACTTCCAGCACTCGCGCTTGCCCAGTACTAGATATATATACGGCGCTGAGGGGTCGGATCGGTCAACACCGGGCAGCCACTCGGCAAAGGGCTCGGGGTTGACGCCGCCGGGTACATACCAGACCTTCTTGGTCCGGTCCCATTTGGCGCCCAGCGCCTTGGCTTCTTCTTTGTGCGAAAAGGGGACATCGAGCTCGGTGCGCATGGCGGCTCCTTGGTGCTGCAGGTGCAAGTGGCCCAAGGATACCGCAGGGCGCAGACATCGCGGCGTTTTGCTGAGAAGTTGCGGTGCGGACTGATTGGTTATGCCGATGGATATATCGGCAAGTAGATGGTCGGCTTTTGGCTAGTTGGGCGGTTGGAACTGCCGGCGGATTTGGCGACATAAAACAAAACAGCCCAGAGGACATAGCCTCTGAGCTGCGAACATTTGGTGGGCGTTAGAAGATTTGAACTTCTGACCTCTTCCGTGTCAGGGAAGCGCTCTCCCCCTGAGCTAAACGCCCGATCAAGGGTACGCAAGCGCGCAAGGGATAATATAACGGAGCCTGAACTCGGTGGCAAGAACATTTTTAAAAATCGCTTACATTGTGGAATTCGGGGGCTTTGTCATATCCATCTCAAAAGTGCCTGCTGCCGCGATTTGGCTGTCGCATAATGCAAGGCCATTGCGGTATCGAGCTATGGAAAGACGCCTGCGGAATTGTCCTACCGATAAGCGGACAAGCCTCCAGCTGGTGACTTCGCCGTGGTAAGGTAAGCCGAATTGTTTCCAGGCTGTTTCGGGGGAGTGGAATGAGCAAAGAGTGTGTCGAGCAGGTCGAAGGCGCAGGGGCTTCGGTGCCGATGACCGATATATCGAACATTGATGTGCCCGAGGGCACCGACGAGCTCAGCCGCAACACCCGTCGCGCCTGGCGCGAGCGCCTTAACGATGCGTCGTCGCGCAAGATGATCACGGGCGTTTTGGCTACGCTGGTGGGCGGTTCGTTTTGGGGCTTCTCGGGCACCAGCGCGAGTTTTTTGTTCGATACCTACCATGTCGATACGCTGTGGCTTATGAGCGTGCGTCAGATTCTCGCCGGCCTGCTCTTTATGGCCGTGGTTGTTCCGCGCGACCGCGAGCGCCTGGTTAAGCTCTGGACCACACCCGCCGATCGCAAGCAGCTGCTGCTCTTTACCGCCTTTGGCCTGCTGTTCAACCAGTTTTGCTATCTTTCGGCCGTGCGCCTGACGAACGCCGGAACCGCGACGGTGCTCCAGTGCCTGCAACTCGTTATCATCATGGGCTACGCCTGCGTGACCGATCGCCGCATGCCGCGTACTCGCGAAGTCATCGGCATTGGCCTGGCTCTGGGTGGAACCTTTTTAATTGCCACCGGCGGCGACCCTACCAGCCTGAATATCTCGCCGCTTGGCCTGGCAGCAGGTCTTATGTGTGCGGTCAGCGCCGCGTGTATGGCGGTGATTCCCGCCAAGATCCTGCCCGAATACGGTAGCCCCATCGTCACGGGCTCGGCAATGCTCACGGCGGGCGCGGTCTCATGTGTCTTCGTGCAGCCCTGGGCGCATATGCCGGCGCTCGATGCCGCCGGTATCGAGGCGCTCGCGGTGTTCGTGGTTATCGGCTCGTTTTTTGCTTACATGCTCTATATGCAGGGCGTTAAGGACATCGGCTCGGTGCGTGCGAGCCTCATCGGAACTGTGGAGCCGGTTTCGGCGACCATCACCAGCGCCGTTATGCTGGGCACGGTGTTTTTGCCGACCGACCTTATCGGCTTTGCCATGATCATCGTGATGATGTTCCTTACGGTGTAGTTGACGCCGCCGCCAAGACAGAAAAGGTGTTGTGCCGCATTTTCGCCAATTGATGTCCGTGTCTGGAGTTTAGCTGTCGATGCTCAAAATGCCATAAACTAGTAACGTTATGGACTTTTTCATTGCGACTCAATTGCGAGGATTTCTTTATGGCTGGTAATCACTTTAAGGGCAGCGATAGCGGCCGTCCTGCAGTTCCGCCGCGTCCGAACGGGGCTGGTAAGGCCGGCACGCCGGGCGACGCTGGACAGGGCGGCTCCGGTAAGCGCGTGTCCCCGGGCGAGACGGCGATGTTTACCGCTCTGTACGAGCAGTCTCAAAAGGCAAAAAAGACCGGCCGTGCAAGAGGGAATGTCTTTGCGGGCGGTGCAACCTCCGCGTCGCAGCCGAGCGGGGCTCCTTCGGCACCTGCGAACAACGCAGGTGCTGCCAACGCCGCGAATGCCGCCGGCAACGTTAATGCCGGCAAGGCCGACAACAATACTCCCTCTGCCGGTGGCGCGGGGCTTACGGGTAACCTTGGCACGATCTACACCGGCGCCTCCGAGACTGGCACGTTCGCCCGCCTGGATGATAGCGGTGCCGAGTTTGCGGGCTCGGGTTCCAAGGAAGATTATTACGATTTTGGCTTGAACTACGGTAGCGACGCTTCGTCGAGTTCGACCTCTGACGGTCTGGTCCGTCATCGCCATCGCAAGGGCGAGCGCAAAAAGCGTCACACTGGCGCCATTATTGCCGCTGTAGTCGCGGTGCTTCTCGTTGTGCTTGGCGCAAGCGGCTTTATGCTGCTTAACTCGGCAAAGACCGTAAAGAGCGAAGCGAAGGAGGCTGTCGAGATCGTCGGTGGCCTTAAGGATAAGGTCACGTCGGGCGATTTTTCGACGCTGCCTGACGACGCGAAGAAGATCGATGAGCTCTGCGACAGCATGAAGGCGGAGACCTCGAGCCCGCTGTGGGCGGCGGCTTCGTTTATCCCGGTGTATGGCAGCGATATCAATGCGGCCCGCACCATGATTGACGCCCTGTCCGATGTCTCGAGCAATGCGCTGGTTCCCATGGCCGACAACCTCTCGCAGGCTACGCCCGGCAAGCTGTTCCAGGACGGCATGATTAACGTGTCCGCGCTGCAGGCGGTCGCCGATTCGCTTTCCAGCAGCTCGAAGGTGTTCAAGAGCGCCAACGAGAAGGTCCAGGGCATTGGCGATACTCATATTTCCCAGGTGACCGAGCTGGTCGATAAGGCCAAGGACGGCTTTGCCACCCTCAACGGTGCGGTTGACGCGGCGGAGAAGGTCGCCCCCGTCCTTCCCCAGATGCTCGGCGCCAACGGCCAGACGCGCAACTACCTTATGTACGCCATGAACAACGTCGAGATTCGTGCTTGCGGCGGCTTTGGCGGTTCGCAGGGCCTGATTTCGGTCACTGACGGCCAGATGTCGATTGGCGAGTTTGTTCCCCGCATTGGACTCAGCGAGGATGAGGCAGTCGAGAGCGTCGACGAAGAGGATGAGGCGCTGTTCGGCAACCACAGTAACCTGTACAACTCGGGCAATACCTATTCGCCTGATTGGCCCCGCAACTCGCAGCGTGTCGCCGCGCTGTGGAAGTCCCAGTATGGACAGGACGTTGATGGCGTCATCGGTATCGACCCGGTGTTCCTGCAGTATCTGCTGGGCCTGGTCGGTAACGTGTCACTGCCCGACGGAACGGTTGTCGACGGCACCAACGCCGCAAAGGTCCTCATGCACGATGTGTACTGGAACTATCCGGTCGAGGAGTCTGACGGCATCTTTGCATCCGTCGCCAGCGCTGCCTTCGACAAGATCCTTGGCGGTATCGGCGATGTCGATGTTACGAAGCTTGTCAGCGCCGTTGAGCGCGGTGCCGAAGAGGGCCGCCTGATCGCGTGGATGAGAAACGATGATGAGCAGAGTGCCATCAAAGAGACGGGCATTGACGCTTCGCTGCCCGATCCGGATGACCCGAGTGCCGATCCTGTTGCCGGCGTTTACTTTAACAACCTGAGCTTCTCCAAGCTCGACTGGTATCTGAACGCCGACACGCAGATCGGCCAGGGCATCAAGAACGGCGACGGCACGTGCTCGTATCGCATCACCGTTACTCTGACGAACATCATGACGCAGGAGGAGGCAGGCAAGCTGCCCGACTACGTTGCGGCCAGTGCGCCTGGGACCTCGCGTGACGATGAGCGCTTGTATGTATCACTGTTTGCGCCGACAGGCGGCAGCATTACCGATCTAACCGTCGAGGGGACTCAGTTTGGACTGTTCGCTGCCACTTGGCACGGAGTTCCCTGCTATTCAGGAACCGTTGACCTGCATGCTGGCGAGACGACGACGATCACGTATACGCTGACCACGTCGGCCGAGGCGGGGGACAAGCCGCTTACGCTGCGTCAGACTCCTACATGCCAGGCGGCTCGCGACAGCGCGTCGGCGTAGGGTTTTTCTGGTAGTGCAGATAATCGAGTACCATTTTGGGGCGGACAGGCAATCTGTCCGCCCCTATTTTGTAAGGAGAGCGCATGAAGTACTTTGGCACCGACGGCTTTCGCGGTGAGGCCAACGTTGGGCTGACGGTAGAGCACGCTTATAAGATTGGCCGTTTTGTGGGCTGGTATTACGGCGCCAACCGCGAGCGCAAGGCACGCGTGATCGTAGGCAAGGACACGCGTCGCTCGAGTTATATGTTTGAGGCGGCGCTGGTGAGCGGCCTGGTCGCGAGCGGTGCGGACGCCTATATGCTGCACGTGATCCCCACGCCGGGCGTAGCGCATCAGACTGTGGAAGGCTGCTTCGATTGCGGCATCATGATCAGCGCGAGCCACAACCCGTTTTGCGATAACGGCATTAAGCTAGTCAACAGCGACGGCTTTAAGATGGACGAGGACGTGCTGGAGCTCATCGAGGACTACATCGATGGCAAGAGCGAAGTTCCGCTGGCCACGGGCAACCACATCGGTGCCACGGTGGACTACATGCAGGGCCGCAACCGCTACATTGCTTCGCTCATTGCAAGTGCGAACTTTTCGCTGCAGGGCGTCAAGATCGGTATCGACTGCGCCAACGGCTCGGCTTCCTCGGTGGCCAAGCCGGTGTTTGACGCGCTCGGTGCCGACGTGCGCGTGATCAATGCCGCGCCCGATGGTTTTAACATCAACGTCGATTGCGGCTCCACGCATATGGAGCGCCTGCAGCGCCATGTGGTGGAGCAGGGCCTGGACGTGGGTTTTGCCTACGATGGCGATGCCGACCGCTGCCTGGCCGTGGATGAGCGCGGTCGCGTGGTAGACGGCGACCAGATCCTGTACGTGTGCGGCGTGTATCTGAACAAACACGGTCGCCTTTCGGGCGGTACCGTGGTGCCGACGATTGCCAGCAACTTTGGCCTGATCAAGTCGTTGGAGCTTGCCGGTCTGAGCGCCGTGACCAGCGGCGTGGGCGACCGTCACGTGTATGCCAAGATGCGCGAGGGCGGCTACAGCCTGGGCGGCGAGCAGACGGGCCATACGATCTTTGGCGATATCGAGCGCACGGGCGACGGCATTATGACCTCGCTGCGTGTGATGGAAGTGATTCGTGCCGAGCGCGAGACGCTCTCGCAGCTCACGGCTCCGTGCAAACTGCTGCCGCAGGCGCAGGTGGCCGTGCACGTGGCGGACAAGGACGCCGCGCTCGAGAACATGGGCGTGCAGAACGCCATCGCCGAGGCCGAGGCTGCGCTGGCAGGCGAGGGCCGCGTGCTCGTGCGCAAGAGCGGAACCGAGTCGGTTATCCGCGTGCTGGCCGAGGCGCCCGACCAAGCATCCGCCGATGCCGCCATGAAGCGCATCGCCAACGCGCTCGAGGCTTTATAGCTACGCGGTTTTACCAAACCGCGTAGCTGCTCGACGCTGCAAACGGCCCCAAGCGGCAATCTGACGTTCAATTTCAAGGGCGCGACCAGAAGGTCAGCGCCCTTTCATTTCACGTCACCTTGCTCGCTTGGGGCCGTTTTCGCTGACGTTGCCAAGACATTAGCGTCAACGAACTAGTCATTGGGTACCTAGTTATTGGGTGAAAAAAGGGGACGCTGCGGATTGGTTCCGCGGCGTCCCCTTTGCGTTGGCGTGTCGGTTATGCCTTACAGCTCGTAGAGCGTGGTGAACTTGTCCTGCAGGTAGCTGCAGTAGTAGCGGGCATCGAACGCCATGCCGCACGCGCCCTTGATGAGCTCCGGCGCGTCCTTGGCGCGGCCCCACTGCCAAATGTGCTCGCCCAGCCAGGCGCGGACGGGTGTCAGGTCGCCGCTCGCGCAGGCGCCGGTAAGGTCGACGCCGTCGCGGCACATGGCCGGCACAAACATGGCGTCGTAGGCGCTGCCCAGCGCATAGGTGGGGAAGTAGCCAAACGAGCCGCCGCTCCAGTGCGTATCCTGTAGGCAGCCGTGCGTGTCGTCGGGAACGGGAATGCCCAGGTACTCATCCATGAAGCGGTTCCAAAGCGCGGGGATGTCCTTGGCCGTAGCCTCGCCGGCAAACAGCATGCGCTCGATCTCGTAGCGCACCATAACGTGCAGCGGATAGGTGAGCTCGTCGGCCTCGGTGCGGATCAGCGAAGGCTGCGCGATGTTCACGGCGTGGTAGAGGGTGTCCTCGTCGACGTCGCCGTAGACCTCGGGTGCGTGGCGGCGCAGCACCTCGAGCAGCGGTCCCATAAAGGCGCGGCTGCGACCCACGGTGTTCTCAAAGAAGCGGCTCTGGCTCTCGTGGATGCCCATGGAGGTGCCGCCCTCCAGGCACGTGCGCGCATAGGCGGGATTGACGCCCAGCTCGTACATGGTGTGCCCCGCCTCGTGGATGATGCTGTAGACGTTGGAGATGCAATCGTCCTCGTAGATGTGTGTCGCGATGCGCGCGTCACCCACGGCAAAGCCCTCGCTAAACGGGTGCTCGGTAAAGGCAAGCGTGGTGTCGTCCAGGTTCAGGCCGACGAGCTTCATAAGGTCGAAGCTCATGGCGCGCTGGGCGGCCTCGGGCACGCGGGCGTGCAAAAAGTCGGCAGCGGGCTGCTGGCCGCGCTCGCCGATGGCGTGCACGAGCGGCACAACCGTCGCCTTGACCTCATCGCAAAACGCATCGAAGCTCTTGGCGGAAAGGCCGCGCTCGTACTGGTCGAGCCAAACGTCGTATGGGTCGCGCTGGGGGTCCATGAGCTCGGCCTGATGCTTAAGTTGGGCGACGATTCTATCCACATAGGGCTCAAAGCTCGCCCAGTCATTGGCCGTCTTGGCCTTGTGCCACACGGCATCGGCCTCGCAGGTGAGCCTGGTCCAGGCCTCGGCCTCCTCGGTGGGGATGACGCTTGCCTCGCGCTGGTCGCGGCCGAGCACACGGATCTCGTCGAGCAGCTGCGGGTCGTCTACGTGTCCGCCTGCAACCGTCTCGCGCGCTAACGAGCGTACGAGCTCAACGGACTTCTCGCTGGTCAGCAGCTTGTGATGCTCGCCGGCAAGCGTGCCCATGGCGTCGGCACGGGCGGTAGCGCCGTTGACAGGAGCGATCGTCGCTCCATCGAACTCGGCAATCTTGAGCAGGTACTCGCGAGTCCACAGCTTGCCCTCGAGTTTGCGGAACTTTTTGACGGCCTTGTCGACTTTAGCGGCCTTGACGCTCTTGGCAGCCTTTGCCACGGCGGTCTTGGCCTTCTTATCGAGTTTCTTTCCCATACCGTATCCTTAATCTCGCAGGCCGAGCGCCGCAGGCGGGTGCACGGCCAGTTTGCACAGCTACCTGCCTTGTACCCAGCGCGAACAAAACGGAACGCGGCGATACGACCACACAATGTGGTATCCTATAGCCCGATGCGTTGACGGAGAGGGTTTTGCCCGCCGCGTCGCCGGCAAGAGAGGGAAGGTCATGGGCTGCAAGCCTTCCTGCGGTGGCAAGGGCCAAGCGTTCACTCCCGAGCAGCGACCTCAACGGGCACGCGGCCAGTGGCAGCAAAGTCCCAGTAGGGAAGCCGTGAGCCTCGCGACAAGAGGCACAGAGTGGGCGCGGCGGGCCAGACATCCGCCGGGTCAAACAAGGTGGTACCGCGGAATTTAACCGTCCTTGGGCAATGCACATGCCCGAGGACGGTTTTTTGTTACCGAACCGGGCCGCGCATCCGCAGCATCGGGCAGCGTCAGCCGTCCCGGAGTGCGGATGCGCGAGAGACGAAAGGGAAGACATGAGTCTGATTGATGATCTGGTCAAACTCGAGGAAGAGGCCAAGGAGCTCGTCGCAGGCGCCGACGACGCTGCCAAGCTCGAGGCCGCGCGCGTTGAGCTGCTCGGCCGCAAGGGCCGTATCACCGGCCTGATGCGCATGATGGGCAAGCTCGCCCCCGATGATCGTCCCATGATGGGCAAACGCGCCAACGAGATGCGCCAGCTGATCGAGGGCATGCTCGACGAGCGCACCACCGAGATGAAGGCCGCCGCCCTCAAGCACGCACTCGAGCACGAGGCCGTCGACATCACGCTGCCGGGCATCCGTCCGCAGATCGGTCACCAGCACCTGATCAAGCAGATCATCGAGGAGGCCGAGGACATCTTCTGCGGCATCGGCTACACCGTCGAGTCCGGCCCCATGGTTGATACCTCCTACTACAACTTCACCGCGCTCAACGCGCCCATGGATCACCCGAGCCGCTCGGCTCGCGACACGTTCTATGTGGTCGACAACAACCCCGGCAGCGTCGCGCATCCCGAGGCTCACGCTCACGGCGAGTCCGACGTGCTGCTGCGCACCCAGACCTCGGGCGTGCAGATCCACACCATGGAGTCGCAGAAGCCGCCCATCTACATGATCTGCCCGGGCACCGTCTACCGTCCCGACACGGCCGACGCCTGCCACCTGCCGCAGTTCAACCAGATCGAGGGCCTAGTCGTCGACGAGGGCATCACCTTTGGCGATCTTAAGGGCACGCTCGACTACTTTGTTAAGTGCATGTTTGGCGAGGACCGCAAGACGCGCTACCGTCCGCACTTCTTCCCCTTCACCGAGCCTAGCTGCGAGGTGGACGTGAGCTGCCACGTCTGCGGCGGCAAGGGCTGCAACTTCTGCAAGCACAGCGGCTGGATCGAGATCCTGGGCTGCGGCATGGTCGACCCCAACGTCCTGATCAACTGCGGCATCGACCCCGAGAAGTACACCGGCTTCGCCTTTGGCATTGGTGCCGAGCGCGTCGCTGCCCTGCGCTACGACCTGCCGGACCTGCGAACGCTCATGACGGGCGATATGCGTTTCCTGAATCAGTTCTAGGCTGCGGCTTGCCCAAGCACGGCACCTCGGCGCTCATTCGTCGCTTGCGTACCAAAGTACGCGGCGCTCCTCTTTCGGGCCGATCTGCCGCACTTGGACAACCCTCGCTTTGTAAGGAATGTTCACAAAGTTGAAGTTTCCACCTGCATCTCTTCGCAGGCTTTCAGTATGAAAGGAGAGCTAGATGCGTGTTTCTTACGACTGGCTCAAGACCATGATCGATATTCCGGAGGATCCCAAGACCCTTTCGGACGAATATATCCGTACCGGCACCGAGGTCGAGGCAATCGACACCGTGGGCGAGTCCTTCGACCACGTGGTGACCGCCAAGGTGCTCACCAAGATCCCGCACCCCGATAGCGACCACATGTATGTGTGCTCGGTCGATGTGGGCGACAAGAATCTCGACGCCGACGGCAATCCCGCTCCGCTGCAGATCGTCTGCGGCGCGCAGAACTTCGAGGCCGGCGACCACATCGTCACGGCCATGATTGGCGCCGTGCTTCCCGGCGACGTTAAGATCAAGAAGAGCAAGCTTCGCGGCGTCGTGTCCATGGGCATGAACTGCTCCGCGCGCGAGCTCGGCCTGGGTGGCGACCACTCCGGCATCATGATCCTGCCCGAGGATACGCCCTGCGGCATGCCGTTTGCCGAGTACGTGGGCTCGAGCGACACCGTGCTCGACTGTGAGATCACGCCCAACCGTCCCGACTGCCTGTCCATGATCGGCATGGCCCGCGAGACCGGCGCCATCTTCGACCGCGATTTCCACGTTGAGCTGCCCGCCATCAAGGTCGAGACCGGCCGCGCGACCGACGACGAGCTTTCTGTCGAGATCGCCGACGAGGGCCTGTGCGACCGCTACGTTGCCCGCATCGTGCGCAACGTCAAGGTCGGCCCGTCGCCAGACTGGATGGTCAAGCGCCTCAACGCCCTGGGCGTGCGCCCGCACAACAACATCGTCGACATCACCAACTACGTGATGATGCTCACCGGTCAGCCGCTGCACGCCTTTGACCTGGACACCTTTGCCGAGCGCGATGGCCACCGTCGTGTGGTGGTTCGTGCCGCCCAGCAGGACGAGAAGTTCACGACGCTCGACGGCGAGGAGCGCGTGCTCGACGCCGGCATGGGCCTCATCACCGACGGCGAGCGCCCCGTGGCGTTGGCCGGCGTTATGGGTGGCATGGATTCCGAGATCGAGGACGATACCGTTGACGTGATGGTCGAGAGTGCCTGCTTCAACGCCGGCCGCACCTCGCACACCAGCCGCGACCTTTCGCTGATCTCCGACGCCTCCATCCGCTTTGAGCGCCAGGTCGACGAGACCGGCTGCGTGGACGTCGCCAATGTGACGTGCGCGCTCATCGAGGAGATCGCCGGCGGCGAGGTTGCTCCCGGCTATGTCGACGTTTTCCCCGCGCCCAAGACCATCGACAGCATTAAGCTGCGCCTGGCCCGCGTGCACGCCATCTGCGGTGCCGACATCGAGCCCGACTTTATCGAGCGCTCGCTCACCCGCCTGGGCTGCACCGTCGAGCGCGACGGCGAGGACTTTATGGTCACGCCGCCGAGCTTCCGTCCCGACCTGCCGCGTGAGATCGACCTGATCGAGGAGGTCCTGCGCCTATGGGGCATGGGTCGCGTCACGGCAACCATTCCGGCTGCCAAGAACCACATCGGCGGTCTGACCCGCGAGCAGAAGCTTACCCGCAAGGTCGGCGAGATCCTGCGCGCCTGTGGCCTCAACGAGACCACGACCTTTGGCTTTGCTGCCCCGGGCGACCTGGAGAAGATTGGCATGTCCACCGAGGGCCGCGGCTGCCCCGTGGTTCTCATGAACCCGCTGGTGGCCGAGCAGACCGAGATGCGCCGTTCGCTGCTGCCGGGCCTGCTGCAATCCGTGGCCTATAACGAGGCCCACGGCACGCCTAACGTGCACCTGTACGAGGTCGGCAGCTTGTTCCACGGTCGCGAGAACGCCAGCCTGCCCAAGGAGACCAAGTCCGTAGCGGGCGTGCTCTCGGGCCAGTGGAGCGAGCGGTCCTGGAACATGAAGTACCGTAAGCTGCGCTTCTTCTTTGGCAAGGGCATTGTCGAGGAGCTGCTTGCTCAGCTGCGCATCGAGAAGGTTCGATTCCGTCCCGTCGAGGGCGAGAGCTATGCCTTCCTGCAGCCGGGTCGTGCTGCCGAGGTGCTCTCGGGCGGTACCGTGCTGGGCTGGGTTGGCGAGATCCACCCCGAGGCGCGCGAGGCTATGGGCATTGACGAGGTCGTCGTTGCCTTTGAGCTCGACCTGGACAAGCTGATCAAGGGCGCCCGCAACCAGGAGAACTACCGTGAGTTCTCGCAGTACCCGGCCGTTGAGCACGACCTTGCTATCGTGGTCGACAACACTGTGACCTGCGAGGATCTCGAGCGCCGCATTACCAGCGCCGGCGGCAAGCTGCTCGAGGGTGTGCGCCTGTTCGACGTCTACCGCGATCCAGTCCGCGTGGGCGTGGGCAAGAAGTCCATGGCCTTTGCGCTCACGTATCGCTCCGACGACCACACGCTCACCAGCGAAGAGGTCGAAAAAGCGCACCAGAAGATCGTCACCAAGGTGTGCAAGGGCGTAAACGGCGAGGTCCGCGGCTAGGATTTGCGCTGGGTATAGGCCAGCGGTGGCTGCCGCCGAGTCCTACGTGACTGCTATGCTCGATATAAGGCGCTGCTGAGCCTGCATATATGACACGCGCATTACATAACGGCGTGCTGCTTTGTCGGCAGTGCGCCGTTTTGCTATGATAGCCCGCGGCGTGTTACGAATCTGACATTACGTAACACTGACAAGGTGATTTTAGCGGCGTCGCAATTCCGTGCGCCGATAACCGGGAGGCGTATATGCACATTCCAGACAACTACCTGTCCCCGCAGACCGATGCCGTCATGGCGGTGGCGATGGTGCCCGTATGGGTTCACTGCATCAAAAAGGTGCGCGCCACGCTCGATCGCGAGCATATGGCGTTCCTGGGCATCTGCGCCGCATTCTCCTTCTTGCTCATGATGTTCAACGTGCCGCTGCCCGGCGGTACCACGGGTCACGCCGTTGGCGGTGCGCTCATCGCGCTGCTGCTTGGCCCCGAGGCCGCTGCCATTGCCGTCTCGGTCGCGCTGGCGCTGCAGGCGCTGCTATTTGGCGACGGCGGCGTTCTGTCGTTTGGCGCCAACTGCTTTAACATGGCCTTTGTGCTGCCGTTTGTCGCTGCTATCGTGTTTCGTGCGCTCAACAGCCGTCTGCACGACAAGAGCTGGGGCACCTCGGTTTCTGCCATCGTGAGCGGTTGGGTCGGCCTGTGCCTGGCGGCCCTGTGCGCGGCAATCGAGTTTGGTATTCAGCCGATGCTCTTCACGAATGCTTCGGGCGCTCCGCTGTACTGCCCCTTCCCGCTGTCCGTGGCTATTCCTGCCATGTTGATCCCGCATATGCTGGTTGCCGGTGTGGTCGAGGGCGTGGCGACGGCCGCGATCTACGGCTTTATCAAGAAGACGGCGCCGGGCGTTATCGTCGGTCCCGAGGCCGCCGATGGCCAGCTTGCCGCCGAGGGCGCTGCTGCCAAGAAGACCTCGCTGGTTCCCACGCTCATTTTGGTCGCCGTGCTCGTGGTGGCCACGCCGCTGGGCTTGCTGGCCACCGGTGACGCCTGGGGTGAGTGGGACGCCGAGGGCGCCGCGACTGCCGTTCAGGAGGCTGGCGACGACAGCCTGCAGGCTTCGGTCGGCCTCGATACTCCGACCTTTGCCGACGCGCTGCCCACGGGCGATTACCTTCAGGCCTATTCCGAGGAGCAGGGCCTTGGCTTTGCCGGCCAGGCTGCCATGTATATCCTTTCCGGTGTGATTGGTGTGGCGGTGCTCACCATCGCATTCCGTCTGATCTCGCTGACGGTTAAGGAAAGCGGAGCCCATGGCGATGGTCGAGCTGCCTAGCTGGCTTGCGACCGAGGAGCGATACGAGCCCGCGGGGGCTCGGCATCGTGTGATGCAAAAGAATGTCCTGCACCTGGCGAGCCTGCTTGAGCGGGTTCGCCTGGGTGGAGGCGCGCACGAGGGCGGGTCGATGGTCGACCGCGCCCTTTCTTGCGTTTCGGCTCCGGTGCGCCTGGTGGGGATGTTCGTCTGCGTCCTGTGCGTGTGCCTGACGCAGAGTCCGCTGTACCTGATGCTGATGGCGGCTATCGCGCTGGTGCTGGTCGCGGTGCGCCCCGCACGCGGGCTGCGTGCGACCTTTGTACCGGCGCTCGGCGCCACGGGGCTTGCAGTGGTTCTGGCACTGCCTGCCCTGCTGCTGGGCGCTTCTGCCACGGGCGCCATGCTCAAGATCGCGCTCAAGACGTTTATTAACGTGTCGCTGGTGCTGGGCGTTTCGTGGACCCTCACGTGGAGCAGCATGTCGGCGGCGCTCAAGACGCTGCATCTTCCCGACGAAGTTATCTTTACGTTTGATATGGCGCTCAAGCATATCGAGGTGCTGGGACGCACGGCGCACGATCTGTGTGAATCGGTCATGCTGCGCAGCGTCGGTCGTGCGCCTGCGGGTTTTTCGCGCACCGATTCGCTGGCGGGTATCATGGGCATGACGTTTATCAAGGCGATGGAATGCAGTCGTGCGATGGACGAGGCCATGCTGTGCCGCGGCTTCGCCGGTGCATATCCGGCTCCCGCGCGGAGCGGCTTTGGCTGGCGCGATGCGGTTTACGCGGCCGGCGTTGCGTTGCTCGCCGTGTTGTGCGCGGTGCTGTAGCGCGGACGGTCGAACCGTCGATGTGAGTAGGGAAGGGCGACGTTTTGGCAAACGATACGAATAGTGCGGCGGGCACGAGCGGTGCTGCCGGCACCGAGGCCACGCCGCTCATCGAGTTTCGCGACGTGGTGTTTTCCTATGCGGGTCATACGGTGGTCGACGGCGTTTCATTGCGGGTGAACCGTGGGGAGCTCGTTGCTCTGCTCGGTCCCAACGGCTGCGGCAAGACGACGATTATGCGTCTTATCAACGGCCTTGAGCTTGCGGACGCGGGTGCGTACCTGTTCGACGGGCATGCGGTCGATGCGGCATATCTCAAGGATTCCGCGACGGCCCAGCGGTTCCATCAGCGCGTGGGTTTTGTGTTCCAGAATGCCGATGCGCAGCTCTTTTGCGCCACAGTCGGCGAGGAGGTCGCGTTTGGTCCCGCCCAGATGGGACTTCCGGCAGACGAGCTCGAGCGCCGCGTCCGCGATGCCATGGAGCTGTTTCAGGTTGCCGATCTGGTCGATGCCTCGCCTTATCAGCTTTCGGGCGGGCAAAAGAAGCGCGTGGCGCTGGCTGCCGTCGTGTCGATGAACCCCGATGTCCTGGTGCTCGACGAGCCTACCAACGGACTTGACGAGGACTCGTGCGACATCGTGGTCAACTTTCTACTGGCCTATGTTGCTGCCGGTAAGACGGTCTTGATGAGCACGCACCATCAGGATTTGGTACGACGCCTGGGTGCCCGTGCAATCTTTATCGATCGATATCACCATGTGGTCGAGGCGCCTTCGCCGTCGTATGGAACCGAGAGCGGCGCTGCGGAATAGTTGCTGCGTAGAGCGTGCGTAGCCGCCCGCGTGGCTTTGCCGTGATGGTATAGTTATCCAGGTTTTTATGGGGGTGGCTATGCCAAGCTGGAACATTCATATCGCTCAGACGGAGCGTTTGCTCGAGCGCACCGGTGCGCTTGCCAATAGCGTGCGCGACCGCAATGCCTTTTTGTTTGGCTGCGTGGTTCCGGATATCTTCGTGGGCTATATGGTCCCTGGCATCGCCGATCCCATCCCGTACCGCATTACGCACTTTGCCAAGCCTGAACCCATCCCTAAGCCTCGTGAGCATGAGTTCTGGGATACCTATGTGGCACCGTTGCTAAAAAGTTCGCCCACCGGTGCGCCAGCCGCGGCGACCTCGATTATCGAGGAGCGCGAGCGACTGAACCGCGTGCACTATCCCCAGCGCTACAGGGATGCTGAGCCGGTTGTCGGTCCCGGCGTTCGTGAGTTCTCGCTTGCGTCCGAGGACGTGGCGCAGTCGTTGCTCGATTTGACACTGGGTGTCTGGTCGCATCTGGTGGCCGATACCGTATGGAATACGCGCGTGAATCAGTACCTGGAGGCGCACGGCGGCAAGCCGTGCGAGGAGTTCCGCATTAAAAAGCAAGGCGACTTTGACTGGTTTGGCAAGACGCTCGGCATTGTTTCGATTCCGCGCGCGACCGATCGCCTGTATACTGCGGCGACGCGTTTTGGGCAGTATCCCATTCATAAGGAGTATGTGCTCAAGACCATCGGCGTTATGCACGAGATCGTGCGCGAAAACCCCGGTGAGCCCGATCATCCGCCATACCGCCTACTGACCGAGGAATTCTTCGACGCAACGTTTACCGAGGTCATCGAGCTGACCGAGACAGGCTTTGCGACTCGCGTTGCCGCTTCTGACGTCCCTGCAGTCCCTCTGATTGCTAGCTGCTAGCCGGCCGGCTTGACGGTGAACAGTTCATCCCAATTGACCAACAGCTCCCGTCGCAGGGTATCTTCGGTGGTACGTTCCTGATCGGTCTTTTGGATGTAGGGGAGCCCCGCCTTTTTATGAATGAGCTCGGCGATGTTGTTAAAGCTCTTCGTGTCCTTGATTTGCTCGTAGGTTATCTGGATAACGTCATAGCCCATGCTTGTGAGGGCGGTGGTGCGCTCGGCATCGGAGAGATTTGCGGCTTCGCCATCGTGGGCGGAGCGGCCTTGGCATTCCAAAATGACGCCCATGCTGTCGGTGTTGCTCTCTATGAGGATATCGGCGTAGCAGCAGGTTTTGTCATACAGTGAGCGCGCGGCTTCACTGAGTGAGATGCGCACGTTGTTTGCGATGTTGATGCCCATGCCGCCCTCGTCGCGGGGGAGCGAGACAAGCATGGAGGTCTGTACTTCGAAGGGCGAGGCGGTCTGCCCCGTCATGTGCTCGGCCGCCCAGCGCAGTTGTTTAACGCCGCGCAGGCCTGCGGCCTGCTTGGCGAACGCGGCGATATCCGCCGCGCTGAGGGTTGGCGCGCGTTTCCACAAATTGGTGTCATTGCCCTTGGTGTCGACAACGCGTTTCCAACCACAGTCGGGCGGAATGAGCTTAAGCGAAATTGCTTCATCGAGCTGCTGCTGCGCCCGTTTACAAGGCGTGAACACTGCAAAGGAACCGCACATCTCGTAGCAAGCCGTGAGTAACCGGTTGCGTGAGACCTGCGTAGCAAGGCCGAGCAGCGTAAACTCGGGCGACGTGACATCAAATCCATGTTCAGTCTGCCTAAATGACCCCGGAGGGGGCTCTTGGGTCAGGAGATGCGATTTAAACAGGTTTCGCGACCCGGATTGTGCCCGAGTGAATACAAGCCTGTGAAGCGGTGCGTGAAGCAGGTCTTTTACAACTGCATGACTTCCGAGGCCACAGCATCTGCGATCCATATTGCCAAGGCTAATGGCGGGGTAAAGGCCTAATACCTGCGGCGGGATGCGCTAGTAGTTAAAGGCGGATTGCCCACAAAGCGTCAGGTCCATAATGCCCTCCTGGCCGAAATCATCTCTTTGAAGCGAGTGATGCCAGCGTCAATCCGGAAGTATGCGGCAAAATCTGAACCCTATGAGCGGACCTGGCTTTTGAGGCTAGTTTATCAGGCATTTTGTTGCGAAAAAAACAGGGTGTGCTCGGAGGTTCCAGAATTTGCCGCATACTTCCGAAAACCAGGTCGATTTGGTTCTTGCTAAAACGATTTATCAGCCCTGTGTGAGGTGTGGGTTTGCCACCGGGCGAACACTTTTAGCGCTTGGGGCTTTATTTTTTGGGCCTCGAAGGGTGGATTTCGCGCTTTTGGTAAAGAAATGAGTGCGTGTTTTGCCGTGCGGCGGCATTGGCACAGAAAAAGGGCCCGGAAGGCGAAGCCTTCCGGGCCCTTTGCAATGCAAATCTGCTTGCAAGTACGATTTAGCGCACCTGAGCGACGTATGCGACGTTGGTCGAGGAGACCTTGTCCTCGAGCTGGACGCTCATGCGGGGATCGCCGGCGGTAGCGACGGTCAGATCGCCGGCCTCGACGTAGCCGAGCTCCTTAGCGGTCTCGATCGCCTTGACGATCGTGCCGTTGACGGTGCCCTGGGTAATCTCGGCCTGGTGCGGGATAACGCCCCAGTACATGATCATCTGCTGGACGGCCCACTCGTGGCGGGAGAACGCGCAAATCGGCATGTTAGGACGGAAGTGCGAGATCAGGCGAGCGGTACGACCGGTGGTCGTCGGTACGGTGATGCACTTGGCACCAACGGTGGTAGCCATGTTCACAGCGGACATACCCACAACGTTGTTGACGACGCGGGTGCCGTGAGCATCGGCCGGAACCTCGAGCGGAGCGTGGGCCGGGAGGTACTTCTCGGTCTCGAGAGCAATGCTGGCCTGCATCTTAACGGCCTCGACCGGGTACTTACCGGCAGCGGACTCACCAGAGAGCATAACGGCGTCGGTGCCGTCGTAGATGGCGTTAGCAACGTCGGCAACCTCGGCGCGCGTCGGGCGCGGGTTCTGCTGCATGGAGTCGAGCATCTGCGTTGCGGTGATAACGGGCTTATAGGCCGCGTTGCACTTGGCGATGATCTCCTTCTGGATGTGGGGAACGAGCTCGGGCTTGATCTCGATGCCCAGGTCGCCACGGGCGACCATGATGCCGTCGGAAGCCTCGAGGATCTCGTCAAAGTTCTCGACGCCCAGGGCGCACTCGATCTTCGGGAAGATCGTCACGTGCTCGCCACCGTTCTCGCGGCAAAGCTCGCGGATGCCGCGGACGGACTCGCCGTCACGGATGAAGGAAGCGGCGATGTAGTCGATGTTCTCGGTCAGGCCAAAGAGGATGTCCTGACGATCGCGCTCGGTGATGGCGGGCAGCGAGATGTTGACGTTGGGCATGTTGACGCCCTTGCGCTCGCCGATCAGGCCGTCATTCTTGACGACGCAGGTCATGTCCTGGCCGTCGACGGACTCGACCTCGAGGGCAACCAGACCGTCATCGATCAGGATAAGGGAGCCCTTCTCGACCTCGGAGGGCAGAGCCAGGTAGTCGAGGGAGATGTGCTCAGAGGTGCCGTGGAAATCCTCGGACGTGGGCTGAGCGGTGACGACGATCTTATCGCCGGTCTTGACGGCAACCTTCTTGCCATCGACCAGAAGGCCGGTGCGGACCTCGGGGCCCTTGGTGTCGAGCAGGATGCCGACGGGCAGACCGAGCTCCTTGGAAATACGACGGACGCGCTCGATGCGACCGTGGTGCTCGTCGTAGGATCCGTGCGAGAAGTTAAAACGGGCGACGTTCATGCCCGCCTTGATCATCTCACGGATGGTCTCGTCGCTATCGCAGGCGGGACCCATGGTGCATACAATCTTGGTGCGCTTGTACATTCAGACCTCCATCTGACATCGTCTTGCGCTGATAGATAAACCATAAGAAATAAAACTGAGATGATTATAACGAAATGCCGACCGAATACCCCAAAAAATCGACCGTATGCCGAATTAGAAGTTCATTTTTTGCGGTAAAAACGGTATATGAAAAATCTTTACCAACCGCTCTGACCGCTGCTATCTGGGCGATATTTCAGTTTGACGATGCGCCGAAGAAAAAACGTTTTATCAATGTTGAGCATCACACGGTCTGCATCGTTGCACTCGAGCCGTGTTTCCAATTGGAATGTTTTGGCTAGACGCGCCGCTTTGGGGTACCATAGCTCCACTATCAACTGCCGCTCAGCACGGCAGCCTTGATGAGCCCTTGCCCTTCTCCTGGGAATTATGATCGGGCATCAATCTGCTGAGTGGCCCGAATCCCAGGAGGGGACTCTATATGCAAAAGGAATACCTGTCCGCCGCGGCGGAGGTACTCAGCGACCAAGGTGTCGATGAGAACCTCGGCCTGAGCAACGACGAGGCGTCGTCGCGCCTCGCCAAGACAGGCCCTAACAAGCTCGAGGAAGCCGAGAAGACGCCGTTGTGGAAGCGCTTCTTTGAGCAGATGGCCGATCCCATGGTCATCATGCTGATCGTTGCCGCCGTCATCAGTGCACTCACGGGCATGGTCAAGGGCGAGGCGGACTTTGCCGACGTCGCCATCATCATGTTCGTCGTTATCGTCAACTCGGTGCTGGGCGTGGTCCAGGAGGCTAAAAGCGAGGAGGCTCTCGAGGCCCTGCAGGAGATGAGCGCGGCGCAGTCCAAGGTGCTGCGCGACGGCAGGCTCGTGCACCTGCCGAGCGCCGAGCTCGTGCCCGGTGACGTGATCATGCTCGAGGCGGGCGACTCCGTCCCGGCCGACTGCCGCGTGCTCGAGAGCGCCACGATGAAGATCGAAGAGGCTGCACTCACCGGCGAGTCCGTGCCTGTCGAGAAGCATGCCAACGTGATCGAGCTCGCCACCGGCACCGATGACGTGCCGCTCGGCGACCGCAAGAACATGTGCTACATGGGCTCCACCGTGGTGTACGGCCGTGGCCGCGCCGTCGTAGTCGGTACCGGCATGGATACCGAGATGGGCAAGATCGCCGGCGCCCTGGCCGAGGCCAAGGAAGAGCTCACGCCGCTGCAGGTGAAGCTTGCCGAGCTCAGCCGCATCCTCACCATCATGGTTATCGTCATCTGCGTCGTTATCTTTGGTGTCGATATCATCCGCCACGGCGTGGGCAACGTTCTTACCGACCCGACCGCCCTGCTCGATACCTTTATGGTCGCCGTCTCGCTCGCCGTCGCTGCCATCCCCGAGGGTCTGGTCGCCGTCGTGACCATCGTGCTGTCGCTTGGCGTGACCAAGATGGCCAAGCGCCAGGCAATCATCCGCAAGCTCTCTGCCGTCGAGACTCTCGGCTGCACGCAGACCATCTGCTCCGACAAGACCGGTACCCTTACCCAAAACAAGATGACCGTCGTCAAGCACGAGCTCGCTGCGCCTAAGGAGAAGTTCCTGGCCGGTATGGCGCTGTGCTCCGATGCCCAGTGGGACGAGGACCTGGGCGAGGCCGTTGGTGAGCCGACTGAGTGCGCGCTCGTCAACGATGCCGGCAAGGCTGGTCTTACTGGCCTGACTGCCGAGCACCCGCGCGTGGGCGAGGCCCCGTTCGACTCGGGCCGTAAGATGATGTCCGTGGTCGTCGAGACCCTGGATGGCGAGTACGAGCAGTACACCAAGGGCGCGCCCGACGTGGTGATCGGCCTGTGCACCCATATCTACGAGGGCGATAAGGTTGTCCCCCTGACCGAGGAACGTCGTGCCGAGCTCGTGGCCGCCAACAAGGCCATGGCCGACGAGGCCCTGCGCGTACTGGCGCTGGCAAGTCGCACCTACACCGAGGTCCCGGACGACTGCAGCCCCGCTGCGCTCGAGCACGATCTGGTCTTCTGCGGCCTGTCTGGCATGATTGACCCGGTTCGCCCCGAGGTCGCCGACGCCATCCGCGAGGCGCACGACGCCGGTATCCGCACCGTCATGATCACGGGCGACCACATCGACACCGCCGTGGCCATCGCCAAGCAGCTGGGCATCGTCACCGATCGCAGCCAGGCCATCACCGGTGCCGACCTCGATCGCATGAGCGACGAGGAACTCGACGCGCACATCGAGGACTACGGCGTGTATGCCCGCGTCCAGCCCGAGCATAAGACACGCATCGTCGAGGCTTGGAAGTCGCGCGACCAGATCGTGGCCATGACGGGCGACGGCGTCAACGACGCCCCGTCCATCAAGCGCGCCGACATCGGCGTTGGCATGGGCATCACCGGTACCGATGTCACCAAGAACGTCGCCGACATGGTGCTTGCCGACGACAATTTCGCCACCATCATCGGTGCCTGCGAAGAGGGCCGTCGCATCTACGACAACATCCGCAAGGTCATTCAGTTCCTGCTTTCGGCCAACCTTGCCGAGGTCTTCTCGGTATTCATCGCCACGCTCATCGGCTTTACCATCTTCCAGCCGGTGCAGCTGCTGTGGGTGAACCTGGTCACCGATTGCTTCCCCGCGCTCGCGCTGGGCATGGAGGACGCCGAGGGCGACATCATGAAGCGCAAGCCGCGCAACGCCAAGGACGGTGTCTTTGCCGGACATATGGGTCTGGACTGCGTGGTCCAGGGCCTAATCATCACCGTGCTGGTGCTGGCGAGCTTCTTTGTGGGCGTGTACTTTGACATGGGCTACATCCACATCGCCGATATGATCGCCGGCAATGCCGACGAGGAAGGCGTGATGATGGCGTTCATCACGCTCAACATGGTCGAGATTTTCCACTGCTTCAATATGCGCAGCCGTCGTGCGTCGCTGTTCACCATGAAGAAGCAGAACAAGTGGCTGTGGGCTTCCGCCGCGCTGGCACTGGTGCTGACGGTGATCGTGACCGTGCAGCCGACGCTTGCCGAGATGTTCTTTGGCCCCGTGACGCTTGAGCTCAAGGGCGTTCTTGCCGCGCTGGGCCTGGCCTTCCTGATCATCCCGCTGATGGAGATCTACAAGGCGATCATGCGCGCTGTGGAGAAAGAGTAACGTACCTGTCCGGGCCCGCCCCACGCCCTTTCTCCCTCACTGGTCCTCGCGCTTCGCGCTGCGGGATCGTTCGGGAGAAAGGGCTTCCGGGGCGGGCCCTGCGGTATCCTTGCTGGCTTTTCTCCCGCGCGGATGATAAAGGGCTGAGGGAAAGTTTGTGAGCTGGTCGGGCTTTGCCCGGCCAGCTCTTTTTGATTTAAAATACCTGCTCAGTTGTGATTTATGGTGCTGGGAGGCGCTTGTGGGCAAGGCTAAGGCTAAGGCGAAGAAAAAGACGACGGGGGCGCGGGCTAAGCGCGATCGTCGTCGGAAGCTTGCGACCGAGGCCCCCGCGTCTGCCGAGGAGCTGCTGGCAAGCGTGCCGGGACTTGACGCGCTGCAGGACGTTCCGGCGTTTGATGACCTGCCGGTCGATGAAACCCAGCAGACTGCCTTTGATGATTTCTGTACACATACCGAGGAGCCCGAGCAGATGCGGCTTGGCGCCGTGGTGCGCTTGGATCGCGGGTTTCCGCTGGTGGCGACTGCCGACGACACCTTCCGCGCCGAGCATGCCGTGGGGTTTGCCAAATCGCGCGGCGAGGATGAGGTCCTGCTGCCTGCCGTGGGAGACCGTGTGGCGGTGCGCCGCGCTCCCGGGCACGATATGGGCGTGATTGAGTGCGTGCTGCCGCGCCGTACGAGCTTTGAGCGTTGGCGCGGCCGTGCCCGCGGAGAGCGCCAGGTGCTCTGCTCCAACGTGGATAGCGTGCTAATCGTGCAGGCGCTCGGTGCCGGCGAGGTGCTGCTCGACCGCGTGGCGCGCTCGCTGGTGTTGGCGCTCGACTGCGATGCCGAGCCGGTGGTGGTGCTCACCAAAGCTGACCGCTGCGATGCCGAGGAGCTCGAGCGCGATCTGGACCGCGTGCGCCGCCTGGTGGGTCCGGACGTGCGCGTGATCGTGACGTCCTCTGCCGAGGG
>OLNP01000545.1_pt1 | contig 38992 bp, 45 predicted proteins | sample 1671951 | NCBI WGS metagenome assembly OLNP01 (sample SAMEA3136629, study PRJEB25190) | human gut metagenome | biome: human gut; feature: human-associated habitat; material: faeces | place: Austria | collected 2013
AAAGCCCTTTTCATCTAACATCTTTTTTACAGTATTTGTAGCATGATAAGAAGTAGGGCTTTCATTTATAAATTCTAATAACTCATTAGCTAAATCATTCATTTAATTTTCCTCCAAACTTTAATTATCTATAATTATAACACAACAGTATATAGTATTTCTCTTTGTAAATTATTCTTATTTTTTAACTTATTGTATTCTATTTGATTAATATACATATTTATTATAAAATTAACTTATTCTATATTTAAGGAGTGTTTAAATTTTATGTTTTCAAAATTTCTTGTATATAAATTCATTAAAAATAGTGAAGATATATCTAATGAAAAAGTTAGAGGTAAATATATCTTCCTTGGAGGAATTGTAGGAATACTTTCTAATCTTCTCCTTTTTCTTATAAAACTTTCTGTTGGACTTATTACTTCTAGTATAGCTATAATGGCAGATGCCTTTAATAATTTATCTGATGCTGGCTCTTCAATAATAACTATTGTAGGATTTAAACTTTCAGATAAACCAGCTGATGCTGAACATCCCTTTGGACATGGTAGAATGGAATACATTTCTGCTTTAATTGTTTCATTTATGGTAATGCTTGTTGGTTTTGAATTTGTTAAATCATCTGTTGAAAGAATTTTTAATCCTATAAAAATAGAATTTGAAACTATTCCATTTGTACTTCTTTTAATCTCAATTTTAATAAAATTATGGCTTTCACATTTTAATAAATTTATAGGAAATAAAATAGATTCTTCTGCTTTAAAGGCTGCATCAACTGATGCTTTAGGAGATGTTTTTACTTCTTCTTCTGTTGCTATATCATTTTTAGTATCAAAGTTTACATCATTTCCTATTGATGGATACTTAGGTGCATTAGTAGCCTTATTTATACTTTATTCTGGATTTAGTTTAACAAAAGAAACTTTAAATCCATTGCTTGGTGAAGCTCCAGACCCAGATCTTGTACAAAAAATTAAAAATATGGTTTTAAGTTATGATAAAATAACAGGAGTTCACGATTTAATAATACATAACTATGGTCCTTGTAGATGTATGGCTTCTATACATGCAGAAGTTCCAAGTAATATTTCTATAATGGAAATTCATGAAATAATAGATAAAGCAGAACGTGAAATTTCTGAAAAACTTAAAATTTATTTAGTAATTCATATGGATCCTATTGCTATTGATGATAAAGAAGTAAAAAAAGATTATGACATGGTTTGTGACATAATAAAACAAGATGAACGCATTAAATCTATTCACGACTTTAGAGTAGTTGGAAAAGGTGATGTTAAAAATCTTTTATTTGATATAGTAATTGATTCAGAAAAAATGTTTAAAACCATGACAAAACGAGAAACCCTTGTGGCAAATATAAATAAAGCTGTAAAAGAAAATCATCCTAAATATAATTGCATTATAACTGTGGATAATGATTACCTATAATTTTCCCTATAAAAAAAGCTATCACACCTTGAAAAAATGTGATAGTCTTTTTCATTTTAACTTTATTATTAAAGAACCTTAGATAAGAAATCCTTTGTTCTATCATTTTTAGGATTATTTAAAACCTCTTCTGGAGTTCCTTCTTCAAGGATTTTTCCTCCATCAATAAATAATATTCTATCTCCTACTTCTCTAGCAAAGCCAATTTCATGAGTTACAACAACCATTGTCATTCCTTTTTTAGCTAAGTCCTTCATAACATTTAAAACTTCTCCAACCATTTCTGGGTCAAGAGCAGAGGTAGGTTCATCAAATAATAAAACATCTGGTTCCATTGCAAGAGACCTAGCTATTGCTATTCTTTGTTTTTGTCCTCCTGATAAAGAAGCTGGATAAGCATCTTTTTTATCTTCTAGTCCAATAAGTTTTAAAAGCTCTATTGCCTTTTTATTTGCATCTTCAACCTTTACTCCCTTAACCTTTATAGGAGCTAAAGTTATATTTTCTAAAACTGTTTTATGTGGGAATAAATTAAAATGTTGAAAAACCATTCCCATTTTTTCTCTTGTTTTATTTATATCAATTTTCTTATCAGTAATATTTTTTCCTTCAAATATTATTTCTCCAGAGGTTGGCTCTTCTAATAAGTTAAGGCATCTTAAGAATGTAGATTTTCCTGAACCTGAAGGTCCTATTATTACAACAACCTCACCTTTTTTTATATGCTCATTAATTCCATTTAAAACATTATTCTTTCCATAACTTTTCTTTAAATCCTTAACGTGAATCACTAGCCTTCATCCTCCTTTCAAAATATCCCATAAGTCTTCCTAAACTGAAGGTTAATATAAAGTAAAGTACTGCAGATACTGCTAAAGGTTCTATACTCATAAAGGTTGCCCCAGTAACTATATTAGCAGCAAACATTAACTCTCCAACACCTATAACTGATGCCATTGAAGATTCTTTTATTACAGCAACAAATTCATTACCTATAGCAGGTAAAATATTTTTAACAGCTTGAGGAATTATAATTTCTTTCATAGCTAAAGCCTTAGACATACCAAGACTTCTTGCTGCTTCCATTTGTCCCTTATCTACAGCTTCAATTCCTGCTCTTACTATTTCTGATACATAAGCTGCTGAGTTTAGAGAAATTGCTATTACAGCTGATAAAAAGGCTGTTATATCTAAACCTAACACCATTTTAGAACCAGAATAAACAAGCATTATTTGTAAAAGCATTGGAGTTCCTCTTATTATTTCTATATAAATATTAGCTATCCACTTTAAAGGCTTTATTCCAAATATAGATAATTGAGAGCTTTTCATAAAGAAAAGAATTGCTCCAAGTATTGTTCCTAAAAATACTGTAATTAAAGAAATTTCTAATGTTATCTTTAATCCACTAAGAAATACACTTGAATATTTAGTTAAAAAGCTTTGGTCTTGATTTTCAGCAGATAATTCATTAGCTTTTACTATAAAATCATCCATTTCTCCACTTTCTTTTAATCTCTTAATAGTACTATTTACCTTTTCTCTTAATTCATCATTGCCTTTTCTAATACCAACTGCATTACCTGTATCATCAGTTTCTATCTTTATATCTGATAAAACTAATTCCGGATTATTTTTTATAGCTGAACTTACAACAGGTGCTTCTGTAACTAAAGCATCTATTTTTTCAGTTTTTAATTCTAATACTAACTTTGGAACCTTAGAAAGTATTTGTAAATCACTATATTTAATATTCTCTTCAACAAAATCTTGTTGAGTGGTACCTAGTTGTACACCTATCTTTTTTCCATCTAAATCAGATAAATTTTTATATTTATCTTTTTCATCTGCTCTTACTAAAACTGAATGTTGTGATTGATAATAAATATCAGAAAAATCAATTTCCTTTTTTCTTTCTTCTGTTGGATTCATTCCTGATATTATAAGGTCTATTTGACCTGCTTTAAGTGCTGTAATCAAGTTATTAAACTCCATTTCCTTAATAACAAGGTCACAATTCATATCCTTTGCTATTTCTTTAGCAAGGTCTACATCAAAACCAACAACTGTGTCTTTTCCATCTATCATAGCATGGAACTCATAGGGTGCATAATCTGCACTAAGACCTACAATAAGTTTGTCTTTGTTTGATGATGCTTCTTCAGATTCTTTTCCCACAAGCTACCATTGATATAGTAAGTAATAATGCGATAGCTATTGTAATAAATTTCTTAAAATAAATTTTCTTCAACTTTCTTCCTCCTACTTTAAAATAACATATCAATTATACATTAAAAAGCATACTTATTCATAGTGTATTTAAAATTTTGTTGAATTTTATTTATTCATTTATATCATTATTTTATTTTTAAACATATAATATAATAACTGAATTTATAAATTTATAAGGAGCTGATTAATATTTATGATAGTTTGCAAAGAGAGACACCTCTTTCCTGGTGGAAATACATCTAAAGGATTTTATTCATTTTATAGATATATACTAACTCAAGAAAATGCAAACAGAATAATTTGTATCAAAGGAGGACCTGGCACTGGGAAATCATCTTTAATGAGAAAAATAGGGTTGTATTTTGCTAATTTAGGTTACTCTATTGAATATCATCACTGTTCTTCTGATAATAATTCTTTAGATGGAATACTAATTAAAGAAATTAATGTAGCAATGCTTGATGGTACTTCTCCTCATGTTGTAGACCCATTAACTCCTGGGGCTGTAGATGAAATCCTTAACTTAGGTGATGCTTTAGATAAAGATATTTTAGTTAAAAATAAAAAAGAAATTATAAATTTAAATAAAGAAATAGGAAAGCAATTTAAGAAAGCTTATAGATTTTTAGGAGCTGCTAAATATATTCATGATGATTGGAGTGTACTAAATTCTGAATCAATAAATCCAACAAAACTTAATGAATTTATTGATGAGTTAAAAGACAAATATCTTACTTCTAAATTATCAGGTTTTGGTGGAGAAAGACATTTATTTGCTACTGCTTTTACTCCTAATGGAATTGTCACCTTTATAAAAGGATTATCTAGCCAATTAGAAAATGTGGAAATTTTAAGAGGAGGACCTGGCCTTGGTAAAACTACTATTTTAAAATCTATAGGTTCACAAGCTCAAAAACAAGGCTATTTTGTTGAATACTTACACGACCCTCTTATTCCAGAAAGAATTGAAAATTTAATTATACCAGAACTTTCTTTTGGAATATTTACTACAAATGAAATAAGCAGAACATATTTTGATACAACAGATTTTAATTTAAAAGATTTATGTTATAAAAAAAGTATGTCTTGTAAATTAAACGAAATTGTATGGGATAAGCAGGAATTTGACCACTTAGTTGATAAAAGCTTATCTTGTATAAAAAATGCAAAATCATTACATGATGAATTAGAAAGTTACTACATTTCTGCTATGAATTTTGATATGATTAACTCAATTTATATTGATTTATTAAATAAAATAAAAACTTATGTTTAATCTTTAATAAAAAAATTTTAGGTTCATTATTGTTTAGCTACTTTGACCTATAAATTCTAAGTCACTGCTTCATAAATAATGAACCTAACCAAAAATATAATTAATATTTAATAACAGATAATCTATGAAGGGCTCTTGTGCACATTATATATTTAACCAAATTGTTAGTTTTGCCCTCTTCTAATAAAATAACTCCATCAAATTCTAATCCTTTAGCATAATAGGCAGGAATAAGAACTTTCCCTCCTTTATAAAGAATATCTTCTCTATCAAAAGTTAAGACTTTAATTTTTTCCTTTAATAATGGTGATAATTTTCTTAAGCTTTCTTTATCTTTAGTTATAATAGCTATACTTTCAAGACCTTCCTCTTCATAATCTTCTATTATTGAAATTATGGTTTCTATCATATCTTCTTCAGATTCTGCCTCTTCTTCAATAACAGGCTCTCCATTTCTAACTAAAGGTACAACATTATTTTCATTTAAAAACTTACTTGCATACTCCATTATTTCTTGAGTTGACCTATAACTTTTTTCTAATTTAAATAACTCTATGTTATTTTCAAAAAGTTCCTCTAAATTAGTCATAGCAGGTGCTTCATCTGTTGTTATTAATCTTTGATTTGTATCTCCAACTATAGTAAAGCTTTTGCAACCTGTAAGTTCTTTAATTAACTTAAATTGAGTTAAATTATAATCTTGAGCTTCATCTATAACAACATGTTTTATTTCTTTTTTACACTTCTTACCTTCTAAAACAACCATAAAATATAAAATTCCAGCAAGGTCCATATATCCTAATTCATAAGTATTTGTTATCTTTTTATAAAGCTCTATTACATTTTCATGTTTTATCCATTCATCAAGTTCTGCTCTAGAATTCATAACTTCTCTTACTATTTCTCTTATTTTTACTCTTCTTAAGAATTCTAAATTATTTCTTTCTATAACAAGCTCCTCTTGAGATAATTTTGATATTTTATCTTTAATTTCTTTATTTAATTCTCTAACCTTTTCATCTCTTTTATCCTTTATTTTAGAAGTTAATACTCTTTTTATTTTTTCACTTCTTCTAAATAAAGGCATATAGCTATAATATTTATCAAATAATTCTCTTATTTCTTCTATAGATACTATTTCTTCCCCATAATATGTAACAGGCTTTATATTGAAATAATTTTTATTCATATTATTAAGTTCACTATCTAAAAATCTTGTAAATTCTCTTGAACTTTTATATTTATATTCTTCTAAGGCCTTTTCATTTCCTACCATAGCTTCTTCCATATATTCTGAAAATCCTTTAACTGATTCTTCTAAGCCTATTTCATCTATAGCGAAATTTTCAAAAGTAGTTTGCTCTATTCCTCCACTTTCACCTAATGAAGGTAATACTTGAGCTATATAATCAATAAATATATCATTAGGTCCTAATATAAGAACTTTATCTCCAAACTGTTTTCTATAATTGTATAAAAGATATGAAACTCTATGTAATGCTATTGTTGTTTTACCTGACCCTGCAACACCATTTACAACTACTACTTTTTCTTTAGGAGCTCTTATTATGTTATCTTGTTCTTCTTGTATTGTCATTACTATATCTTTAAGCTTTTCACTAGAATTTGAAGTTAAAACCATTTGTAATATTTCATCCTTAACATCTACTGCAGAATCAAATATTCCCTTAAGCTCACCCTTTTTAATTATAATTTGTCTTCTTCCAATTATGTTTGTTTTTATTTCTCCTACTGGAGAAGAATATTCAGCTTCTCCAAGATTTCCTTTGTAAAATAGACTTGCTATAGGTGCTCTCCAATCTACAATGACAGGTTCATAGGTTTCTTCAGGAGTTAATCCAAATCTTCCTATATAAAGTTCTTCTGCTCCTTCTTCCTCTTCTGTAAAAGTAACCTTTCCAAAGTAAGGTACCTCTTTAAGTTTGAAAAACTCACTTAATCTTTTATCTATAGTTTTAAAAGCTTCTTCCTTTACATAAGCTTCATGGTCAAAGTAATCTATTACCTTATCTTCATCATCTTTATAATCTTCTACAGTTTTCTTTCTATAATCTAATATATAATCTGTTACAGCTTTTCTTTTTTCAATATATTTTAAAATTTCTTCATTTAATATTTTTAAAACCTTTTGTAACTTCTCTTCTTCTATTATAAATTCTAAATTTTTTTCCAAAAAAATTGCACCTCCTAGAAAATTAAAAGTGAAAAGTTTATCACTTTTCACTCTTTCCTTAATTTTAAAAAATTATTCTTCTGAATTTTTATTAAGTTCTATAGATTTCTTTTCTCCAATTTCTACAAATTCATCATCACATGAATCTTTAGCAGTTTTAGACATAGCTTCTGTATCTTTATCTTTAGAAGTATTTGTATCTTCAGATTCTTTAGAAAGATTTATACTCTCTTCATTTTCCTTAGATTCTTTTTTTTCTTCTTTTCTAAGTTCAGGATATTTTTCACAAACCACATTCATAAATTCATCTCCAAAAATAGTTTCTTTTTCAAGAAGAATTCCTGCAATTTTATCTAATAAATCCCTATTATCTCTTAATAATTGTCTTGCCTCTTTATGAGCTTCTCTTATTATTCTTAATACTTCTTCATCAATAATTGTAGATGTTTCTTCACTACAATTTCTTACTGCTCTACCATCTAAATATCTATTTTGAACAGATTCTAAAGCAACCATGTCAAATTTATCTGTCATACCATATATAGTAACCATATTTCTTGCTGATTGAGTGGCTCTTTCTATATCATTAGAAGCACCTGTAGAAACTATATTAAACACTTCTTCTTCTGCAGACCTTCCTCCAAGCATAACCTTAATTTGATTCATAAGCTCATCTTTAGATACTAAATATTTTTCTTCTTCTGGAAGTTGCATTGTATAACCTAATGCTCCCATAGTTCTTGGAACTATTGTTATTTTATGTACTGGATCTGTACCCTTTAATAAAGCAGCTACCAATGCGTGTCCAACCTCATGGAAAGCCACAATTTTCTTTTCCATTGGAGACAATATTCTATCTTTCTTTTCTTTACCTGCTATTATTACTTCTACAGCTTCTCTTAAATCTTCTTGAAGAACTTGATTTCTCTTATTTCTTACAGCTCTTAAAGCAGCTTCATTAACAATGTTTGCTAAGTCTGCTCCTACAGCTCCTGGAGTACCTTTAGCTATTTCTTTTAAATCAACATCTGCATTTAAGCATACATCCTTAGCATGAACTTTAAGTATTGCTTCTCTTCCTATTAAATCTGGTCTATCCACAATAACTCTTCTGTCAAATCTTCCTGGTCTTAAAAGGGCTTTATCTAATATTTCTGGTCTATTTGTTGCACCTAATATTACAATACCTTTAGAAGAATCAAATCCATCCATTTCTGATAATAATTGATTTAGTGTTTGTTCTCTTTCATCATTACTTTGGAATTGATTATCTCTACTTTTACCTATAGCATCAATTTCATCTATAAATATTATACAAGGTGCTTTTTGTTCAGCTTCTCTAAATAGTTCTCTTACTCTTGATGCACCAACACCTACAAACATTTCAACAAAGCTTGAACCTGATAAAGAAAAGAAAGGAACCTTTGCTTCTCCTGCTACTGCTTTTGCAAGTAAAGTTTTACCTGTACCTGGAGGCCCAACTAAAAGAACACCTTTAGGTAATTTAGCACCAATTTCTGTATACTTACCTGGACCATTTAAGAAATCTATTACTTCTTCTAAGGATTCTTTTGCCTCTTCTTGACCTGCAACATCTTTGAATGTAACTTCTATTTCATTTTCAGCATAAACCTTAGCTTTATTTTTGCCTATGCCTCCAACTCCACCACCCATTTTATTCATTGCTTTAGAAAATACAAATTTCCAGAAAAAGAACATTAAAAGTAATAATGGTATCCAATTTATAAGTATCTCAATTATTAAACTTGTTTTTTCATTCTTTGCTTCAAATTTTACTCCTGAATTTTCTAAATCTTCAACAAGTTTAGTATCATTAACCCTTAAAGTGTATAATTCTTTTCCACCTAAACCTGTATTGCTCTTTGGAGTAATTATAATAGTATCTCCTGTTATAACTGCTTTTGATATCTTTTGCTCTTTAACTAGTTGCTTAAACTCACTATAGGTTATTTTTTCTTTAGAAGAAGTTGATGGTAAAAAAAGTTGTGCAATTAGTATTAAACCAAGTATTATAGTTAAGCAAAAAAAAGGATTTATTTTTTTTCTATTGTTTGGCTTTTGCTCCATATATATGTCACCTCTTTCGTATATAAATCTATTTTATCCATCCAAAATCACTAAATGGGTATATTTTTAATTGAGCCTTAGCTTCAATATATTTTCCATCAATATATGGATTGGACCATAATCTTGAATCATTAGATACTGGACGGTTATCTCCTAAAAAGAAATAACAACCTTCAGGAACTTTATAAGTTCCATATGAATGGTCTGTATTTTTTACATAGTCTTGGTTTATTTCTTCACCATTTACAGATACTTTTCCATCATTTATTTCAATGGTGTCTCCTGGTAAACCAATAACTCTTTTAATTAAAGTATCCTTTAATTCCACTGAATAAAATACTAAAATATCTCCTCTTTCAATTTTATCTAAATTATATATTTTAGTAACAAATAATCTATCACCAACGTTTAATGTTGGTATCATTGAACCACTTGGAATTCTAACTTGAAATACTAAGAAATTTTTTATAAGTAGTGCTATTATAAGAGCTATTGCTAATGGAAGTACCCAATCTACAATAAAAGATTTCTTCTTTCCTTCAATTTTCATTTAATCTTCCCACATTCCTTTCATTAACTTCTCAATTTTAATTTCTCTTTCCTTAGTTTTTTCTATGTCTAAGAAAAATTTTTTATTTTCTTCTCTTAAACAATCTCCCTCTTTAATTTGTCCATTAACCTCATTTTTATTAAGATTTATTATATTCCCATCTTGGTCTTCAACTACTATAATACTTCCTTCTATTCTATCTACTATATAAAACATTTTTCACCTCTTTATTACTTAATAATTTAGTTATATATAAAGTAATAAAAAATAGCATGAATTAAGTATATCATAAATTCTTACTTAAAAAAGCATAAATTTTTATTAAAATTTTACATTTGCGGATAATAAGCATTTTGATGGTATTTGAAATACAATATGTTGACTGTTAATAGAATGGATATATTCTGAATATAGAATGTGAATAACATGTTAAAAATAGATATAAGCTATTGATAAACGGTAGTTTTTCACAAAACTTCCGGGAATCCGCAGCAAATCTGGCATAAAGAGGCGTTGCAGCATGACAAGCCTGGATTGAAGAGGGCTCTTGTGCAGAGGCTTTTCATGGGAAATAAAGCCTTGCCGGAGGAAAATTTTATACAGCGGGAAGCAATATTTTCCTGCCCTTGAGACGGACTTGGAACTTCTGCAGTCTTGACGTGAGAGTAGAGAAAGGGGGCGTTGAAAACTTTCTTTCATGGCCTCCTTCCTGCCGCGATAGTTGCGGTTCCTTGTTTACGGCGGTATGAGTCTATGACGCTTGTAAAGGCAGGAAAAACCTTTTTAAACGGTCCTGGAAGGAGGGGAAAAGAACAAACGGAAACCTGCCCCATACTGATGGAGCAAGCGCCGTTACAGACCCGGTTTGGGAATGACGCTCTGCTTTTGGGAGAGAAAAATTGCTTCTTCCCCAAAAGTCAAAGGCTGGCGGAAGTAATAGGGGAAAATGCTCAAGGAGCCGGAAAAAGACTGCCGGGGTTCTAAGAGGTTACCTGCAAAACTCCTATTATCCGGAACGGCCTATTTTGAAAATAGTCCAGCGGCAGTGAAAGGGCCGGGCGCATCAACCGCATTAATAAATGCTCCATTACAGATGACGCATCATTGGTTATCGGCACGGTGTGTAAAAGAGCAATTGCGCCGTCCATGTTCATATTCTGAAGGTCCGTTATCAAATGTTCACGACCATGGAACTTAGAGCCGTTACCATTACATTTCAATGATATCGGTTTGCTGGGGATGCGTGGTTCATTAATTTTTTCAGCATTTATTGTTTACGAGTGGTTCTTATGTCATTCCTCGCTATTCCGCACAACGGAAAATTTTGTGATCCGTCGGCCTGTTTCCTGAAAAATAAGAAAGACGGCGTTGCTTGCCGTCCCAGCTGCCGCCATACAGCAAATCCAGCTGCTTGCAGCATTGCAGGCAGAAAATCATGGAATAAAACATTACTGTCGGCAACATCATTGCATGCCGCCAACCTTATGCTTGTATCCGCAAGATATTTTATTCCCCCGCCATTCTCCGGTAAATTTTTTCTGGAACTCTTTTCCGGAGAATGGACGGAGAACAATAGCAACAACTAGTTGGCGGGAGGCGGCGTAAAGGTGCGGGCTGACATATCCTTGTCCAGAACCAGCATTCCCTGTCCTTCTCCCTTAATCATGCGTAATTTGCTGATGATGTCCTTGACGGTTTCTTCCTCTTCCACCTGTTCGGTGACAAACCATTGCAGGAAAATATCCGTGGCGAAATCCCGTTCTTCCTTGGCAAGATGCACCAGCTCGTTGATTCGGCGAGTGACTTCCTGTTCGTGGGACAGCGTTTCTTCAAAAATTTCAAGAATATTGGACCAGTTTGCATCCGGAGCGTCTATGGAAAGCATTGTAACCTGGCCTCCGCGGGAAAGAAGGAAATCATAAAATTTCAGCGCATGAGCGGTTTCTTCCTGATATTGAATGCGCATCCAGTGGGAAAAACCTGTCAGACCGGCATCCTGCAGATAGGCGGACATGGCCAGGTAAAGGTTGGCTGAATACATTTCCCATTTGATTTGCTCATTAAGAGCAGTTGCCATTGTTGTACTGATCATATTGTAAAATCCTGTTGATTTTTCCCACTTCTACAAAACAAAGTCCGCAGGATCAAGATAATCCTGCGGACTGTATGACGGGAAGGGGGGGAAGGGAAGGCGTCAGGCTTTTGCGGAAACCTCCTCCGGAATATTATTTTCAGGGAGTTCTTCCGCCGGAACGGAGGGGAATTCTTTAGTTTCCGTAACCACGCTGTTTTCTTCAGATGCTTCCTCCCGGGCGGCTGCCGCCTCGGAAGAAGAGGCGGCCTTCTGTTTTTCTGGTGCAGCGGAGTCCGTTGCCGGCGCTTCCTGGCCCTTCTCTTCCGGTTTCCGTTTTTCCTTGGGAGCCTTCTTGGGAGAAGGAGCTTGAGCGGAGACGGTTCTTGGACGGCTGACAGTGTTATTGGAGAAAACAAGGATGTAGCCCTGTTCGGACAGCCAGAGCAGATCACGAACCAAATTCTGCTGTTTTTCCATGGCCTGGGCTACTACTTCTTCTGTGGACTTTTCCTGTTCCGGGACTGGGGCCAGCTCTTTAAGCATGGCATCGACGCCTTTGCCGGGATTATTGGCCGCCCAGGTGGCAATGGACATCAGGGAATCTGATAAGACGGTGCCTTCTTCCATGGCCTTGGGGCGTGCCGGGCCGGTGTAATGGTTGCCTTTCCACTTGAAAATAGGCATATGATGCCGGGCTAACCCGTGGCAAAGGTTGGGAATCAGCATGCTGGGATGGCGGCGGGTGGTGCCGGATAATTGGATCAGGTGCGCCCACAGACCGGGGGAGAGGTGATTCTTTTTCACGGCTCCGTTGACGAACACCTTGTCCGTAACGTCATAGCACTCGTCAAAGTGGTTGGATTCGAAATCCTGTTCTACCGCGGCGGGAGATTCCAGAAGCACTTCGGAGGCTCCTTCCCGAACGGGCTTCCAGGCGGTGCGTTTGGAAACGGCTTCCTGCCATGCCTGGACAGCTTCTTCGCTCTTGTCCGTCACAATCTTGGAACGGAAAGCCTCAAAAGTCATGTTGGCAAATTTGGTGCGATGCAGGTTCATCAGGGCGGACTGGTAGCCGTGCCAATTAACGGGACCTATCAGCTCGTTGTTTAAGGAACATTTGGCAATGGCTTTGAAATCTCCTTTTGGAGCTTCCACTTCCTGTTCTACGGATTCGTAATATTTGGGCATCCAGGTGGACTGCCAGAGGTGTTTGACGGCCTCCTGTCGGGAAATAAAGCAGGCGCCGTCGCCATGCTTGCAATGGTACAGATCCGGGCCGTTTTCCTGCTTCATGAATACCAGGTCATAACGGTCGTAGGAACCCATGACCACCTTGGCAAGATCCAGCAGGGAAATGGTGCGGCGGTGTTTCTGTACTTCCTGGTGCAGGGCAGCCAGGCCGGAATCCACGGGGCGCAGCTCCACGCGCAGGCCTTCCGTCGGTTCCTCCATGGCGGAGCGGGGAGTTTGATCGCGGCGGTTGCGGAAGGAGCCGCGCGTGCGGTCTTCCCGGTTAAACCTTCTTTCGCCGCTTTGACCGTCAACACGATGTTCCCCCCGGGGCTGACGGCCTTCACGGTTGTCGCGCCGCGGTCGGCGGTCGCCTCCCTGCCTGTCTCCGGACCTGCGTTCCGGGTAGGATACAGGCCGTTCCTGACGGGCTCCCGGTCTCGCCCAGGCCGGACCAAATTGAAAGTCGGCCAAGCCGGAAAGGTCCGGAATCTGCTGCTTGGGGTCTGTGGAAGGAGTTTCGTCGGTCATCATGTACGGGTTGTTTCAATAGCAACTAAATGAGGTGGATGGCAATCATTTTACGTGCAAACAGACCGAAAATTGTTCAAAATGTCATGAAAGGCATCTGGAAATGCAACTATTTCCGGTGTATCCTTTCAACTCAACTTCTGTCAAATGCTCTATATGGATAAAATACGTCAACGACTTTCCGACCTTGGTTACGCCATTTACGATGCTCCCGCTCCCGTAGGCTCCTATGTGCAATGCGTACGCACGGGCAACCTGCTTCACCTCTCCGGCGGCATTTCTGTGAACGGGGACGACAAATACTTTGGCAAAGTAGGGCAGGAGCTGACGGTGGAAGAAGGTCAGGCCGCTGCGCGCGCCGCTATTTTGAATCGTCTGGCCGTTATTGTGCAGGCGGTGGGGTCTCTGGAAAAAGTATCCCGAATCGTGGCCGTGAACGGATTTGTAAATGCCGGCCCGGATTTTTATGACCATCCTAAAGTATTGAATGGCGCATCCGATCTGCTGGTGGAAGCCTTTGGAGAAATTGGCCGCCACAGCCGTACGGCGGTAGGCGTATCCGCCCTGCCGCTCAATGTAGCGGTGGAAATCAGCATGGTGGTGGAAGTTCGTGATTAATATTAAAAACCGGAAGGGATTCGTGCTTGAATCCCGGCGGCATTCCTGTAGAGTGCCGTCCGGTCAATGCCCCCGTGGCGGAATGGTAGACGCTGCAGACTTAAAATCTGTTGTCCGCAAGGACGTACCGGTTCGAGTCCGGTCGGGGGTACTTCTTTAAATAACAATGAATTATGTAAATTAAAGGCTCGCTGTTTGCGGGCCTTTTTGTTTTGCTTCAATATCATTTGTTGGCTGATTCTCCATCAATAATTTTTGTTTTCCCGGATGAGTAAAACAAGGATGGCGGTGTTTCGTGGCTATTCTTGTCATGAAATGCAGAAAGCAGAGAGAAGAATGTTGAGTGGAAACAGTTCTGAAAAAAGAGTTTATAACAGGGCGCCTCTGGCTGAAAAATAGAAATACGGAGTATGAAATTGTTGGGTATCTTCCGGTTTGGAAAATCAGATGGTTCATGGCGCCCTGGAAAAAAGGGAATGCTGCTGGCGTTGAAAATAGCAGGAGGCATGTTTGCGGGAGCGGTTGTGGTATGCGTTGCCGCAGAATGGTACATTTATTCCGTTTCAGAGGGCAGGATTGTTGAGCATTCCAGGGATGTTCCCGTTCGTGCTCCTGTTTTGGTGTTAGGATGCTCCCCAACATTCATGGGGAGCCCTAACGGATATTTCCATAACAGGATGGATACGGCCTCGGAACTTTGGAAAGATGGAAAAGCAACGGTTTTCATCGTTTCCGGAGATAATAGTTCTCATGCTTACAATGAACCGGAATGGATGAAACAGGCTCTGGTGGAACGTGGCGTTCCAGAGGAACGGATTGTATGTGACTTTGCGGGATTGCGGACTTTGGATTCTGTCGTGAGGATGAAGGAAATTTTTGGCGTTTCGACGATGATTGTTGTTTCTCAGGAATTTCATAATGAACGCGCCCTGGCAATCGCAGCGCATGAGGGGATGGCGGCCTGGGCCGTCAGCGCGCCGGATGTTCCCAACCGCCGTTCCCGTATGAAAAGCTGGTTCAGGGAGCGTGCGGCCCGCGTATGGATGATGCTGGACTTGTGGGTTTGGAGCCGTGAACCCCGTTTTTTGGGAGAACCTGTGGTTTTGCCGGAAATAAAAGAGGAAAAATGAACAATACTTCATGCGGCAGGGCTCGTCATAAGATGTCTTTGATGCGGTACGGCAACCCAGAGGGAGGGGGTGCCCGCGCCTCGAATCATTAAATGCTGAATGGTCCAATCATGTCGGCTACGTGGGATGATTTGCCATGAAGATGAACAAGGCCAGAAAGCCTGAGTGAACAATTCGTCATGAAGACGGTCGGAGGTGGTGGCCGTACGTTTCATTGTCCTTCATGGAAGAAACAGGTGCAATCCTTCCCCTTATCTTATGCGTATGGGTGGGCAACGGTTGAAAAAAGGATGGTTGGGAAACATCAGAAAGCTGATGCTCTGGTCGGAATAAGCTTGCCTCCATGTCTTGGGAATAAAACACTCCGGAACAGGTTCTGTTGCGTTTTGATGCGGCTGACGCTCCCTGTTGGAATTCCGTATTTGATTAAAAAGGGGAAAGGATACGGTAAAAATCATTGACTCTTTCCGGGAAAGTGCTATGCAGATTTTAGTGCTTTGTGAAAAGCGGGCTGTTTTATTCCGGCTGTCATGTTCCCTTCTTCTAGCGGTCAGGAAGGCCGTCTCTCCAACGGCAAAGGCTCGGTTCAACTCCGGCAGGGAATGCCATCCGGCAGCCATGTTTTGTTTCCTGCCGTGAAAAGGCGGTAAATTGCATCAGGAAAAGCAAGCTACGGGGGAGTTATGATGGAAACACGCTTTCAATGACTTTCCCCGTCCATTCCGGTAGTGGCTTTCCTCCGAATAAATGAAGAAGCATGGGAGCGGTATTGGTGGTATTATTTGGTTCGGAAATCAGGAAATTTCTCTTAATGCCCGGACCTGAAATCCCCCATGGAACTATCATTTCCGCTGCGCTCGTCCCCCCGTGGCCCTTTCCGATTCCCCCATGATCCGTCAGAAATAGAAAATGCGTATCGTTGAATAAGTCTTCCTGCCTCAATTTCTGAAAAAAGATTCCAATTTGCTGATCCGCCTCTTCAATAGATTGAAGGTATTCTCTGGACATCCAGCCGTATTTGTGCCCCGCATGATCTGTATGAACGGAATAGAGAAAAACCACAGTCGGGTTGTAGCGGTGTTTCTTGACGAATTGGAAAGCCTGATGGTAATTGGAAGCATAGGCGTCGTTTGCCAGGTACTTGATTTCATCCAGGTATTTTTCGTTGAACGGATAGGCAAGAGGTTTCCAATTATAGTAAAAAGCTGTTTTGCAGGAAGGCTGGCATTTTTTCAGGGCCTGGAATACGGAGGGATAATATCCGTCTTCGTCTCTCCGTACGGCGGGGTAGGAGGAATTTGCCGGCGTCCAGTTATTATTGAAGACTCCGTGCTGTTCCGGGCCGCTGCCGGTTAAGTGACTGGTCCAGTTAGGTAACGTGACGGAGGGCATCACAACCCGCGTATCCAGAGAAAAAGCTCCCTGTGACATCATTCCTTTTAAAGAGGGCGCATGCGCCTTTTGAAAACCTTCCACACAAATACCGTCCAGGGAAATCATGATCACTCTTTTGGCGGAATTATCGGAAGTTCTATCTGGTACGGAATTTCTGGGAATGCCGGAATCATATTGTGTAGTGGCAAGGGCTGTATTGCCCGTTGTCATTCCTGCTGCCGCCAGGCCTAATTGATTCAGGAAATTCCGGCGTGTTGTTTGATGATAAGAGTTTTCCATATAAAGTACATACTGTTGGCTTGAAGTATTTTTATCAACGCTTCTGGATATTCGGGAAGCTCATTTCATCGTATAGTTTTTTACGGACAGGGGCCGAATCCGGGTTTCAAAGCAATTTTTCCAATAATTCGTTCCTTTCCTGTGATAGGATGGTTTTATAGAGAAAGGATATTATCATTTATTGTATTCAAATAGTTAAGTGGGTGTGACAATATAGGAATGCTCCGCAGGCTGTCTCATCTGCGATTTAGGCAAAGCATCTTCCATACGCTTCAAACGAGGGGGCATATCATATTTGTTACGGGCCGTATCCTCATCAATGTTGGCCAAAATGCCGGGCGGGAGCGGGGACTTTCAATCTGGACGTTTTACACAGGATGACATTTTCCGCGAGCTGGAGCAGATTTTTCAAGGAAGTGGGTGTTAGGTGCAGTCAGCTCCCTGAAGAAAGATCAGCCGGAGGCAGACAAATATCCCTGATGTTATTCCTCCAACAAGACGGGACAAGCCCGGCAGGTGTGGGTGTTTGCCAGCCATCACGATGCTCGCGCCGCCATTATTAAATCAGCCAATTAGCATAATGATACCATGAGAGAGATACAAATACAGTTTTCCAAGCCCGGTAACTGGAGGGAATTCACACTGACAGCCATCTACCAGGATTCGGATGGATATACTCGCATAGACCGCTATAAACAGAATGATATACCGTCCGGGCAGGCCCCGGCTTTGAGCGCGGCTGTAGCCGTCATTGCAGACATGGAAGAGGACTGGCAAGCCGTCCAGGTATGGGCAAGGCTGGGAAATACCTCTGTTCTCAATAATTCCGCAGGAGACGATGAGGCCGTTGAGTTTCGTGAAGCAGTTCTACTGACGATTGAGGCTGTCAATAGCCTCGGGGGCCGCCGTATTTTTACCCCCGGTAATTATGCGCAGTTCATACTGATGGATTTTGCCTCCATATCGTTTTTCAAGTATTTTACCATCAGAAAATAATAAGGATATCAGCAAATAAGATTGTTGGACTGACTGCATGATTGCGGCAGACTGGGGGATATGTGATGCAGTGTTTTTTTCCAGACAAGGCGTTTCCGGATTTGTCGATGCATTGCAACAGTTTTAAATGGAAAAGATGTTCCTCCCAGGCAGGAGCGGATCAAAAACAGGGAATCAATGACAGTAACCCCATGAGTGACGTAAAGCAGTTCTTGGTCAACGTTGGGAACAGGAAGGGCCTGGTCTGTCGTGATGCCTCAAAAATTGCAGATTCCCTTATGCTCTGATGTTTATCGGAAAACTTGGATGGAGTATCGTCATGCGGCTTTAAAAATACAGTACATTGTTTCTAAAAGCCGTTATCATGTACTGCGGTTCTATAAAAACAACAACCGCAAACATTCTATTTCAAACGCTTGCGGTTGTTTTGAAATGGTGGAGGCGACACTATATTCTTATTGTTTCTAAAGCGTAAAACAACGTATTTACAACGGTTTTCTATGTCTTCAATGTTGCCAAAATGGGCTAAACAAGCTATAAATGTCTTGCAGTTTGTCTTGCAGTATCATGGCTTCCTTATTCAAAAGAGACACAACAAAATATTGGTACGCCTCTTGGCGGAGCGGTGATAAACGAAAACTCGTCTCAACGAAGGTACCAGTAAAAGGTGAAATAATCAACGGCATCAAGGAGACTCCCTCCCAAGCCCGAACCCGTGCCCAAATCATTGCAGATGGATATGAGGCGGCTGACAAGGAAGGCGTCCATGCCATCAAGGTAAAAGCGACAATAGCCACCTTAGCCAACGAAGAAGCAAAAGAAGTTCCCAGCGTCAAAAAGTTCCTGAACGACTACATCGCCTCGCGGGAAGGGCAGCTCTCAAAAGGAACACTCGTCAACTCTAAAACCGCCATCAAACTCTTCTTGGAACACCTCGGAAAGAAAGCATCCATGCCAATCTCCTCCGTCAAAAGGTCGGACGTCAAAGACTTCGTCAACGAACAGGTCAAACACGTCCGAAAGAAGACTGTCCAGAAGTACATGACCTCTCTGTCACCTGCATTCATGGCAGCTCTCGACAGCGAAATCATCGACAAAAACCCATTCTTCCGAATCAAAGTTCCCGACTCTCAAGCTTTTGAGGAAACGGAAAAGGAAGCATTCACCATTGAAGAAGTAACTCAAATGCTTCAGGAACTGCCTTCTGAATGGAAAAGCATGGTCATCTTCTCCCTCTACACCGGAGGGCAACGTCTCGGAGATATGGCAACCCTCAAATGGGAGCAAATAGACCTTGAAAACGGAATGATCATTCTCCGAACGGCCAAGACAAAAAGGCCAATGAGAATACCCATTGTTGCGACGTTGGCCGAACATATCAACACCCTGTCCCGCAGTGGACAGTATGTCCACCCAGTAGCAGCAAGACGGTATGAGCGCAATGGTGCAGCCAATCTTTCCGAGCAATTCAGAAAAGAACTGGAATATTCCGGTATCGTCCCGAAACTCAAACCTTCAAATGGCAACCGTTCTCGCACTGTCTCTCCCAAATCCTTCCACTGCCTCCGGGCTACTGCTGCCACCCTGTTACACACATCAGGGGTAGATGCAGCTCTGGCCCGTGAAGTAGTAGGCCATGACTCAAAGAAGGCCCATCAGCTCTACATCCGACCAGATGATGAACAACGCCGGGCTGCCCTCGAAAAACTCGCGGACGCTATGACTCCTCCGTCCCCCGAACCAACGGATCCGAAGGGAGAGATTTGAGCAGTGAGGAAAAAGACAACTCGCTCTTCACTTCAATTTTCTCTGGTTCGTAGGCTCCATCCATCTTATTCAGCTCCGCAATAGCGGACAGTTTGTTTGGCATCGTTATCTTGACAGTCGTGCCGAACTCGCTTTCTGTAACGCTGTGAGACTGGCACAAATCGGATTTTTCATCTACTTTGCCAATTGGAGTATTAACCACACGGGAAAGCCAGATCATACGTTGTTGTTTAGTCAGAATGAGGGGGCTTTCCGCTTTTTTATTCAATTCGGAAAGATACTCCTGAACCTTAGCATTTTTTAGCAAACGCGACGCATTTGCAGAGCATGTGGAGTCTTTGAGATTCTTTCCCCGTCCGTATGTATCACGGTAGGCCTTGGAACCATTCTTTCCATTTTCAAAATACCTTCTGGCAAATTCCTTTAGCATCTCTTCCTTCTTCATAACTCAAAAATTCCTTTGTTTGGATCCTGCACAATCGGAACAACACCGAATTTCCCTCTTTGACTCCATCGCATGTGGCGAACCATTTTCACGATAGTCCTCACGCCCTGCTGTGTTACATAAAACTTCCGTCGTGTTGTTGGCGATATGTCTGCTCTGTTGGCATGCTTCTTGCGAGTGAAAACCACATCTCCACTGTCAATCAGATACCCTAAAAGCCGCCCCACAGAAGGCAGGCTCAATCCCGTATGATTGGCAATGATGCCCGACGTGGCACCGGGGAACCGGGCAATCGTTGTCAGCACGGCCACTTGGGAAGCAAGCAACTGCTCCCCCGTAAAACAGATGGCGACATCGTTCAGAAGTTCCAAAGATGATAATACCTTCTTCATGACAACCTCCTCTTCCTTTCAAAGCAATAATCCGGGGCGTTTTCCACTTCGCAGACCACATTGTCCCCTCTGTACATTCGGGAAGCTATTCGCACGTCAATCGTCTTGCCTATATCATCGCTCAACAAGTTTGACGTCCACAATGTCCATTTCCCAAGTCTGCCGTCTGCAATTCGTACCAACATAGACCTTACGGCCTCCGTCGTATTTTCTGCCCCAATATCATCCAAAACGAGTACATAGGGATTCTCCACTAAATGTTCCACAATCCCAAAATCTCCGTCCCGGTAAATAGAAACCACCTTCTGCCACTTCCAGCACTGCACAAGCCAGCCACGCCGTTCCTTCTTCAAAATGGCTGCCACCGCTTCGGCAAGGTGGGTTTTACCTACACCGGATGCTCCCAGTAAGGAAAGCCACCTTCTCGGCCTTTGCTTGTTCAAAATATCATTTACGAACCATTGTGCGGCCCGGTGCATGCTATGTACTTCTGGATGCACAGACTCGTCAAATCCTCCCATATCATAACGGACAGGCTTGTAGCCTCTCACAATCCCATCATGTGGATTATTGGCCGATTCCATAGCATCCCCAAGCAAAGAACTCACATGCTTCATCATCGTCTGTAACTCCTTCCTTCGTTGGCATCCTTCCTGGACACATTCCCTTGTCGTCCCTTCTGGATATTGTTCACAGCCCATGAACGGGCATATTTCCGGGCCGCAGGCTTCCAATCGGCAAGAGGAATTCCCCTCGAATCTTTCCAACCTCTGGCCGCGAAATCGTCAAAGAACGACTCCGCACACCGGGCCAGCTCATCCCCCTTCGGGGCCTCAAGCAAAGCCGCCATAAAGCGGTGGACTTCCTCACTACACCGTGGAAACTGTTCTACACAGTGGCTCCCAGATAATATATTCGTCTCCGTCTTCTCCTGATCCTTCGTCTCCGCCTTCGCCTTCGTCTTAGCCGCGAGTGGCGGCGGTTCGCCGCAGTCCGCGGCGCTTCGCCGCGAATCGCCGCGCAACTCCGCAAACTGCGGAAAATCGCTGAACAATTCCGCAACCTCTGGCGTGACAGGGTAACGTGGTTTCGATTCCTTGCGAATGCGCTGCCCGTAATTCACAATTACCCCATATTGCTTCCCTTTGACCTCATAGAGACGGACAAGCCCGGCTGCTGAACAATCGTTCAGGCAACGTTGAATGTTGGTCTCCCTCATCTGGTCAAGTTTCAGCGGGTATAGGGATGGACGAAGAATTGCGGGGCGAGCATCGAATAATCCGAAATCGTCACCAACCGACAGCAAGCGGCGATAAAACACCTCCGCTTCCCAATCAAGCAGATTGACCCTTTCAGAAGTTAAAATCCCGTCTCGCAAAATCCGTGTAGGCATATTAATTCGTTTCCTGTTTTCTTATCTCAAAAACAATCTCCACCTTCCCGGCTCGTGCTAAATCATGAATCCTTTCAATACCCCGGCATCGAAGCCTACCGTCATCAATACCCATGGCGGAGCAAGCCCCGTCCTTGTAGTATTTGCAGCGGGTGAGGACATTGTCATCATCCGGTTCTGCCCCCTTGTAAAACCAGCGGACAGTATAAAAATTAGGCATAAACTTCTGACCCTGTAATGCTTTATAGGTAACAGCCCATGCCATGTGCCTTGCACGTTGTTTGGCAGACACCTTCTTCTTGTTTGCCACAACGGCCCCCCTCGGCGTGAGGGGGGTCTTGGCATTGGAAGACAGGCAGCGCGGCGTGTGGGGCAAGGTAATGGTCAATGTGATCATGCCGCACCTCCTCCTTTCTCCTTCACGGATCCTTCGGAAACCTTCGTAGAAGCACACCCGGCAAGAGTCTTCCGCAGCCACTTCTTCGATTCGTCTACAGTGGTCTGGATTCCTTGGAGCTTCCTGACGGAGTGCACCAGTTTATCCAGCTCTGTAATCCCCACTTTGCAAACTGCGGTAAACTCTGCTGCCCCGATTCTATCGGGGAACAGCTCATGCAAAACATTGAAAGCCGCTGCCGGGTCTGTTACCGTAAATGCCTTCTTCCCGGAAGTAAGGCACAACCCAGGAATTTCCAGTTCGGCCTTCAAATCGGCTTTTACCTTTGCCTCCACAGAAGCGGCCCATTTCTTGGCGAGTTGAGCGAGGTCGTAGGCTTCCCTACGTTTTTCCGGGGACCACTGTTCCCATGAGGCCACCAAATCCCCGGACGTCACATTCACCAGGGCCATCTTCACTGCCGGACACGCCGTCTTGGCACGACAATACCGACAAGCTTTTTCATCGGGGCGCAGTGGAGCGTTGGGAACCTCCGCATCGGCAATAATCTTTCGCAGATACCTTTCTGCTGCATCCAAATGTTCGGGGAGGAACTTCACAAGCTGGGGCTTCCGGCGGCTCACGTAAGGCTGGATAATCCCTGCAAAAATGGTAGAGGGACAAGAACCCAGCTTATACCGGAGCAAGACGGCAAGGGCAGCAAGCTGGCGGTTCTGTTCAACAGGATCCACGGCAAGACGTCCGAACTTGTAATCCAGAATCAGGGCAATGTCTTTGAGGGGGGAATAATACACCTTGTCCGGCTTACCGGAGAAAATGACATTACCGTCTTCATCCGTAGCAAACATCCGCTCTTCCCGGATGATTGTCAGATTGGAAGCTTCATCGTCGAAAATATCCTCTACAAGCTCTCCTTCCGCCTGGAAGCAGAACTCAATGAGTTCTGCCTGTTCCGGGTCGTCCGGTGTCCGGTTATGCTCCATGCAATCATGCAGATACGTTCCCGTTGTTGCATCCTCGCTTTCTTCTTCTGGTGGACATTTTGATTCAGCAAGCCAACTTCCGGGACACTGGGCAAGACGGAAAATACCGGATGCAGAAGGACGTCCCATGCGGGAATCTTTGTTAATAAGAGTAGTCTTCATATATACTTTATCCTTTCTATATATTTGATTATTAGGACTAATATTAACGTCGTCTAATGGTCTAGCATAGTTCCAAACATGCCTCCTCCTTCTGGAACATCCAGACCGGGAATACCATCTTTGAAATTGTTAGATGCGGGGTCCGGGGAAGGGGCGGGAGCTTCCGGTACTGATGGAATGTTGGGATCCTTCACCTCACTCTGTTCTTCCGTCGGAAAAACATCATTCATGCGTATCATCCCGTCGGCAATGGACGTATAAACCCTTCCAAGACGATACACCTCGGCCATCGTCATATCGTTGGGTTCCAAGGAATGCCCCAACTTCTTCTCAAGCTGGGAGCGCGATACACCCAATTCGAGGAACTTGGCTTCCATGGACTGGATTCTTTCAGGCAGCTTTTCTGCATTGTCATCCTTCTTCAAGGTCGCGGAAACTATTTCCAAGGCTTCTTCGGTAAGCCATCCGGGCACAACCTGTAAAATACAGGCACGGATGCGGCGGCTCGCCATATTGGCGCACAGTTCGTAAATATCCCGCTCATTGTCGAGGGCGACGCGCAGCATTTTCCCGGTCTTTTTCCCTCTGGAATCAGTCTCATTCTTGTCGCGGGTATGGGGCACGGAAAAAGAAATTTCTCTCCTCACGTTCGTTTCTTTATCAAAACAATAGGCGACACATTCCGATACATTGCAGCCGTTTCCGTCCGCGCCCTTGGGATCCCAGTGCCGAGCAACTTCCTTCCACCCGGCTTCTGCATTTCCCCAAGCGGAAATAAGGGCCTCCGCCAGTCGAATACTCGGCCCCTCCACAGAAGTTCCCCCTCTCGGAAAAACATAAGTGGCAGAACGGGCTAAAGACAACTGGGAACAAGACTGCTTCATGCGGTCTTTAACACCATCCACATCACGAGGAAATTGCTTGGCAATCCAGATAGACGCCAGCACCTCGGTTACGGCTGCATTAGCTGTAATGGCAGCCAAGGCACCGCCTCCGGCGGCAGCCTGCATGGCAAACGGGTTGCCCTGTGCTTGTGGTTGAAGAGAATTTGTAGTATTCATCATCTCGTTACTTTGTTGGTCATTTCAATTCACGGGTAACAATGACCGGAAGTCCGTTGCCGCGGACTTCCGGCAACATGGAATCAGTCCTCTTCGCATTCTTCACATTCACAACCAGCGATTCCGAGCATGGCCGCAATGGGGTTCATCCGATCCTTCATTTTCTCTTTCCTTTGTGCCTCAAGGAATAAACGAACTCCTTCTCCTATGGTTTTTGCATTGGAATAAAAGCATTCATTTGCTTTAAGGAGGTAGCCGCAGGCTCCCGTCCAAACATAAACCTTGGTATTTGCTCCATCCGACACAAACACGGCATTAGAAGCTCTGAATATCCGACGGATTTCTTCTTCATCTTCAAGGATGGCTGCAACGACAACATTTCCGTCGTAACGGCCTACCAAATCCATGACATGATCAATCGCTTTTCGGAGTTCTTCCTTCGTGACGGGTGCTTGTTCAGCAGCGGTATTGCAGCAGGCTTCGTCGGGCGAGCAGTTCTGCGTATTCTTTTCTTCGTTTTTGGTATTATCCATTGTATTTGTTTTCTATTGATTATTGCTTCTGGCAGAACCGCTCCCAGTGCGGGACGATTTATCCAAACCGTCAAAAATTTCTTCGGAAGACCAGACTGGGCAATCAGGAGAAAACCCGGAATGGGGAGACTTCCCGGCCTTCAACTCGGTATCGTCCTGGCTCACTACCAGCCAGAAGACCCATCCTCCAAACGCACCAAAAGCCGCTGCGCCAAGGCATCCTCCAATAAACTCTAAAATCTTCTTCATGACGCTTGAAAATGGGCTTCTAAATACTCATCCAGGCTCTTCTTCTGGATTCGGATAAAAGGACGTTTCCTGCTTTTCCTCACTCCATTGCGGAAATTCAGCACAGCCGTTTTAATAGGCATGCCCTTTTCCTCCGCATCCTTCATGATTCGGAACAGCGTAGTTCGGGAAATCCCGTAAACCGCTTCAACATCCTTCGGGCTGTACCATTCCCTCTTTTCTGATATGGGCAGCAACTTAGGCATGGCACACCTCCTCCTTTCTTTCCTCCACAAAAGCGGCAAAGTCCTTACTTTGCATTACCGCCTCGAAAATACAATTTACTGCTTTTTCGGGCGTTGTTTCCAATTGTTGGGCAACTTGGAGTACAAGCACCACAAATCTTTGGGGAGCCTTACTCAAATCAATTCCAAACTTGAAGCAGGAACTATCTACCGTGTTGCTATCCTTTACAGAAACATTGTTCTCAACTTCTGACATCAAGCTTTGAAGGATGAGTATGGCTTTCGCCGGAATCTTTCCAGATGATGAAAACCAGCAATCTACGGTTCTCTTACTGACACCGCATTGTGTAGCGAGCCAGTCTCTGTTCTTACCTGTCGCTTTCAGCCAAGACTTTACAGCTCCCTTTGACGGAAACATCTCTGAACCTACAGTCTGTGAGATAGAGGTCGTTTGCATGAGATTGTTTTATGGATTTTCCATATTCCAGTCAACAAGGAATTGCGGATTATCCATAAAATAAGGCTCATATAATACTTGAAAAATTGCGTAAAATCCATAATGTCAAGACATGAGCGATTTCAAAAAAAAATTGAAACAGTGGCTGAAAGAGAATAAAAAAGACCGATTTTGGCTCGCAGAAAAATGCCTTGTTTCAAAAAAAACAATAGATGACTGGCTAACTTCTCGCGGGACAATCCCTGAAACAAAGATGAAACTTATTCACCAGCTTATGGGGGAAAACATCAATTCAGCTACGGAACATTCCCTGAATGAAGAAGAACAGCAACAATTATTCCTCGACGTCATTGCTTCCCACATGGAAGAAATGATCCGCAAAACAGAAGCAGAACTATTTCACGACTACACTGTAGAAGAACTGGAAAAAGCCAGAGACACTGCAAAAAGACAGGGAATCACCCCCAAAGAATACCTTATCATTTCCTTTCTGCGCCATACTGCTCAATTTATGGAGAACGCGAGTAATAACGGCAGCGTATACAATTATTTAAAAAAATGGAAGGATACCCTTGAATAGAAAAAATAACTACGCTAATGAAAGAATTTTTTGACAACAACAGCTATTGGATTGTCCTTATATTTATCCCTGCGTTATCAGGTCTTTTTTCTTGGTTAGGCAAAGTTTGGAGTGAAAGAATAGCAAGAAAAGAAGACGCAGACATACGAAAATCTTTCCTGCAGAAAGAACGAGAATTAAATGAAAAAATGGATGATATGAAACGCGAGTGGGATCAAGACATGCGTTTCTTAACAGCTCAACTTGAAAACTCAAAACTTGTATTCAAATTACGATTTGAACACTTATATGAAGCCTATTTAAAAATATCAGAACAACTACATAGATGCCGTGAATTATGTTTACAGATAATGATTCTTGAAATACCAGGGGTTGAAATCTCTGAACACGTTTCACCAAAGCCTGACATAAAAAAAATAAGGGATGATTTCAATGAACTATCAATAAAATTGCAACGATATCTTCTCTCAAATATTCCATTCATAAATGAAGAAGTATATAAAAAATCTGTCATTTTAGTGGACATCATGATTGCTCTTGTGGATTTTGAGAGAATATCTCCTCCTCATCGGGAACAGTTTTCCTTCTTTCAGGAATGGCATGGTAATAAAACAATGGTAAATTATTGTGAATGTGAAAAAGCTTTATCAAAAATGTCGAGTTCCATAGGAAGCTTTATGAAAAAAGACATAGAAAATCACTCGATATTGAATCAGGAAAAACATCAGGACGACACTGTATCCGATAAAACAACTTCTCAAGATTAGCGATCATGGAACTCAAGGACTTCATCAGAGACACAATCAACCAAATATGCGAAGGCATTGGCCTCGCTAAACTGGATCAATCCAAACATGGGAACATGCCCGTTGCTCCCGCCCGAGTTTTCTCCGCGGAAGATCCAGCAGGCAAAGAAATTTATCATCAAGAAAACATCACCTTCGATGTATCCGTTGTCATTGAAGAGCAAAAAGGCAAACAAGGAGATGTAAAAATTTCAGTCCTCTCTTGTGTTGTCGCAGGTGGTGAGCTTGGTAAAAAATCAACCCAGCAAACAACGCAGAGGATTCAGTTCTCCGTTCCATACCTTCCGGCTGCTTGTACTCCGCCCAAAGAGGAATAGCGTATCAGTCTACATGTTAAGACGGAGCAACCCATCTCAATAAAATAAACCCTCTTTACCAACGCAAATTGCGTAGCACGGAATACATCCCGGCCAACATGCCAATCCAGACCAGCAGGCACAAAAGCCCCATAGCCGCATAAGCCAATGCCTTACCGGGATCATCGCTTCTATACCCGGCACTCGCCTTTTTGAAAGAATCCTCCACGAAACGGCTCACATAAAAAAAGCTCCCCCCCGCTGCCAGCCCAAAAATCACACATCCTGTTGTCTTCAACCTTCCAAACCCTACATAGCTACAGGAACACATGGCTATGCCAACACCGACAATCGCCATGGCGGCAAACGCACCCCACCTTTGAAAGTGGACCTCACCCATACTTGGCCAACACTCTCTCCTCACCACCTTATACCCGGCAGCAACCGTCAAAATAAAATCAACAATTGGTAGCGGATTTTCCTGCGGGATACTTCCCCCGTAAATCCACATACTGAACATATTGAAAACAATAGCCGCCACGCAGGCAAAAACAGCCGAAACGGCAATACCACTCTGCTTCCCAGCGTATATCCGAAACCCGACGGGAATAGCAAGACTCCCTAACAACTGGACACACAACAACCCGAACTGCAAACAAAAAGCCGTTGCAAAATCATTCGGAAAATACTGTGCCGCCAGAAAGGAATCCGCAAGAAAAAGGAGAAAAAACACCTCCCACCTCGCAGCCTTCCACCAAAAACCATGAACGGAATCAGGTACGGGCATTAAATTCTTGAAATCCATTATCAAAACTCCCTTTCTTCCTTTCTCCCAAAATACCACGGAAACAACTTCTTCGCCCCCTCTCCGGACAACGCACGGCGCGTAAACTTCGCCGCTACCCACTCATCGCGCTACTCTCCGGTAGTGAATTATCCGCAGGCGTAAGGTGGGAATCCGTATTTCCTCAATAGTAAAGAATCACATAGTTGAGAATTTACTTCTGAGGGAATGCCTCAAATTCATAAATAATTATATCCTTTTTGCGTTCCCTATTCAAAGAATCTTGTATAAATACCCAATGTTTGTCCTTAAGTAAATTAGCTACTACTTTCAAAAAGCTAGATGTATAACTAGGTTTTCCTATTACCCATTTTTCAAATTTAATAACTAATTTATATTTCAATCCAGAGCTCATAATCGAAATATCATTAACAAAGCTGACCTTGCTCCTTTCTTCTAAATAGGAATTCACTTTGTCAATATACTCACTGGTCGTATGTGAATCTATAAACTCTCTCATTGCATTGGCTTCATCTTTGCTAAAGTCACTCCTTCCACATTTTTGGCAAAAATAGTCGCCCGATCTCTGCCCGTTGATTGTTTCACTAATCAGACTATCATGCGGGCACAAAGATTCATCATATTCATATCTCTTCATTTACCAATTATAGAAACAATAATCTCCCTAGTCAACTCTGTATTTAACACCGTGAGCATATCCGGGGCACGGTGGCCCGCTCTATCATGGCCCCATGAAAAGAGTGGCCTTCAACGGCGGAGAACTGTCACCGGAACTCGCTCTGCGCTCGGACATGGACGTCTACATGCGCGGCGCGCAAACCTTGGAAAACTTTGACGTCTCCCAAATGGGCGGCATCCGTCGCCGCCGTGGCATGCGTCCATTTGCCGATGCTTTGGAAGGCTCCCGCATCATTCCCTACATCTACTCCACGGATGACCGTTACATCGTGGAAATCAACTCGGAAAAACTCCGTGTCTTCAATACCTCCGGCGCGGTCATTTCGGAACATGACTCCTACATCGGCAGCATAGACAAGCTGCGTTTCAAGCAAGTCAACAGCCTGCTCATTCTCACATCGCCGGACTACCCCGTCATGGTACTCAAGCGCAACAGTGCAGGGGAATGGACATTTGAAGAATTCCAATTCAAAAGCGTTCCATGGCGTGAGGAAGGCTACCGGGACTACCCCGTCACCGTCTCGCGGGATGCTTCCGGGGACTACTCCGTCTCCTTTCCTGAAGAACTTGAAGATGTCGAAAGGGAATGCAGCTCTGGCGACATCCTTCGCATCTCCTACTACACCACCCAGCAAGACCTCTTCAACTATGCCTCCCAGCTTCTCAACGGCGTCTCCATCATCACCGTCCTCTCTCCATCCTCCAACATCGCCAAAGGGCAGAAAATCGCCCGGCGCACGGATGAAACCAAACGCTACTACTCCTGCACGAGTGACTGGACAGGATCCACCTCATTTGTCACCGGATTAACGGCCCCGGAAAACTACCCGGACAACTTCCTCGCCGCAGAATCCATAGACGGCTACGACCAAGTCACTCCCATCAATGCACTCGCCCAGGGAATGAGCTTTAAAAAGGGAGACAAAATCGTTCTGGACTCCGGTTACTGGGAATACTGGACGTGCATCAAAGACTTCAACGCCGCCTCCTACGTCTCCGGTTCCGTCGCCCCGGAAGACTACCCCGGTTACTTCATCCGCGGCCTTGCCATTGGTTCCGCCGCCCCATGCCGGGGAACATGGCAATTCTACTGCTCCGGCTCGTGGATTGGCGAATACGAAGTCCGCCGCTCCTACGAAGGACGGGAACTCACCGATGAATGGGAAACCCTCGGCAACTCCTACTCCCGCATCGGATCCACCTCCAACACCCTCCTCACCGGAGACGAACAAAAAGAAGAATGCTGGCTGCGCCTCTTCATCACCCGCTCCCGGTATGAAGGAACTTCCATCATCAACGGCTTTCCTGCGGACTCGTGCAGCAACCGACTCGTTATCTCACCCTACAAACATGACATGCTCCTCCGTTACACCACCGTCGAAGACGAAAGCGGGGAAATCATCTCCTCCTCGTGGGACTACATCAACGACATCAAGCTCAACTACACCGGATCCCGCGACGTCATCGACTGGTCATGGCAGGCATATAGCGACAAATACGGCTATCCCTCCCTCTGCGACGTCTACAACCAACGCCTCGTCTTCGCATCCACCGCGGCCCAGCCTCAAACAATCTGGATGTCCGCCACGGACGACATCAACAACTTCCATGTAGGAAAAACGGATGACTCCGCCCTGGCCGTGACCATGTCCACCACCACGCAGAACCCTATCTGCTGGCTCATGGCGCAGGGCGCGCGCCTCCTGCTCGGCACCTCGGATGCGGAATGGGTTGTCTCATCCGGTGGCAGCCAGGCCATCACCTATGCCAACGCCCGCATCGACAACCACGGCTACGTTGGCTCCGCAGACACCCCGGCAATCATGGCGACGGACAAAGTCGTCTACTTCGAGCGCGGTTCGGGCCGTCTCTACCAATACGGATATGACTTCTCCTCGGACGCTTACGTCTCCCGTGACCTCACCGTCTTTTCTGACCATATCCTTCGCAATGGCGGCGGCGTCCGCGACGGTTGCTTCATCCGCAAGCCGGACTCCCGCGCCTTCTTCGTCCTGAACAACGGCACCGCCGCCCTCATGACCTACAACTCCCTTCATGAAGTCAACTGCTGGCATCGCTACACCACCTCGGGAACCCTGGAATACTGTGCCGTTCTCCCCAACGGTACGGAATCAGACTCCCTCTACCTCATCGTCCGGCGGGCCGACGGGCGGTACATTGAAGTCATCGACGACCAAAGCCCCTATATAGACCGCTACGAACACGACTACACCTCCACCATGATCACCAACGCCCTCACCAGCGTTGAATACCGGGCCAGACAGCAACCCGTGGCGGAAATCAAATTCTGCTTCGCGGAAGAAACGGAAGTGGAAGGCATACAAATCACCACGGACGGCACCACATGGGACAACCTTGACCGCAATGACCCCACCATCCCCAAAGGCTGGAACTCACTTGTCTCCTCCGGGCACTGGGACTATGACGTCATCGTCGGTATCCGTGTAACCGGAGAACGTCCTCTCCACATCCTCGCCATACAAGGCTGAAACATGGAGCTGACGCCAGTTCAATATGCCACCCTGAAAATCCTCCTATCCAACCGCGAATGGCGGTTGAACCACCTCTACCATGTCGTCAACAAAGACGGCAAAATCGTTCGCTTCTCTCTCAACTGGGCGCAGCGGCAAATCCACAGCGGCCTTCACCACTACAACAACATCCTCAAAGCCCGCCAGCTTGGCATCTCCACATACACCGCCTTGCTCATCCTGGACATGTGCATGTTCACGCCCAACTACACCGCAGGCATTGTAGACCGCACCGGGCCGGAATCAAAAAAGAAACTTGCCAAAATCAAATTTGCCTTCGACCACCTTGACCATCTTCCTCAACCCCCTACGCAGAAAGACCTGGAACTGGCCGCCATTGGCGCGTGGCTCAAGGAAGAAATGAAAGGCTGCTACATCGGAGCCACGGAAGCCAAATTCCCCAACGGCTCCACCATCTACGCCGGAACATCCCTGCGCGGCGGCACCCACCAATTCATTCATGTCTCTGAACTCGGATCCGTTGCCGTCCATAACCCCTCCAAGGCAGAGGAAACCATCACCGGGACCCTCAATTCCATCGACCAGACCGGCGTCGTCATCCTGGAATCCACCCATGAAGGCGGCCAATACGGCCTCAACTACCGCCTCGTCACGGAAGCAATGGACTTGGTCGGTAAACCACTCACTCCTCTTGACCCTAAATTCTGGTTCTTTAGCTGGGTGGAACAACCCGAATACCGCATCAAGGGCGGCAAATTCTCCGGCGCGCCGGAACTAGCCAAATACTTTCATAGCCTGGAAACCGACTACGCTATCACCCTCGATGAAGAACAAAAGGCTTGGTACGAATCCAAAAGCCGCACACAAGGTTATAAAATGAGACAGGAATACCCCACCGTCCCCGACGAAGCCCTCAACCCCATAGCCAGCGGGGCCATCTACGGCAGCCAGATCAACCGCCTCCGGGAACTGGGCCGCCTCACCGCGGAATACGAACCGGATCCCTACCGTCCTATCTACGCCGTCTTTGATAAAGGCATGGCGGACTTCACGTCCATCTGGTGGATCCAGCCCCGCCCGGACGGACTCTTCTCCTTCCTGGACAACTACACCGCCAACGGCCTCCCCCTTGACCACTACATCGCGGAACTCCGTAAAAGGGACGCCCTCTTTGGCCGTGTCAAAGACATCATCCTCCCGCACGACGGCGTCAACCGTGACTACAACGGCGTCAAATACTATGAAAAACTCGAACAGGCGGGCTACTCGACCATCCTCGTCAAGCGCACCTCGGACGTATGGGCCTCCATCGACACTACGCGCACCCTGCTGCACCACGCCGTCATTCATGCCCGCTGTTCGCAAAAAACAACCCTCCCCAACATGAAAGAAGGCTACATTTCCGGGGTAGACGCGCTGGCCAACTACAAAATGGCCCCGCCAGGCAAGAACGGCGTCACCCGGAACGAACCCCTCCATGACATCTGCTCCCATGCAGCCGACTCCCTGCGCACATTCGCCGATGCCTGGGCCGCCGGATACATAGCCAAAGAAACCGGATGGAAGAACGATGATGACGACGAAGGAGTCCGCTCTCCATACTCCGGCCTCGCCCGCGGAGCGGAGAGTCTGTATCTGTAATTTACTGCTTAATCCACAAACCGTGACAATGCCCTCTATCACAATCGAAATTATCCCGGATGATATTGTAATACAGGACGTCCCCATATTGAAAATACCTGTATACGGCAAAAGCTATCAAATCTGCCAGCTGAATAAGCCTTGATGATTTGGAATCAAGGAACAAAGGCACTTCCGCCATGTTTTTCAGTCTGCCCCATGTATAACCCTGGTGTTTGAAGCCAAGAGCAAAACGCTGTACTTCCAATTCCTTCTTGGCCCTGTCAACAATGAGGATCCCTTTTTCTTTTAATGTTCTTCCCTTTTTGTAATTGATGCGGTTGAGAAAATGGTCAAACCGGCTCGTCGCCTGCTCAAATAACAATTTCGTCAAATCTTCCTCCGGTTTACAAGATGCCTTGTCGATGACGGCGGCAAATAGCCTCAACTTCTTTTCTGTCACAAGAGTCAGGGCATCAAGAAATGCATTTCTCCTCGTATCATAGGGGAGCCTTCTCCATTCCCTGCGCCCTTTTTCACGCATATTTGTACCGTGAAATTCCCACTCATAAATATCTTCCTGAGCAAAAGATCGGACGATATCATTCATCCCTTTATCTATCCAGTGAGTTTGCTTTTCATTAACACAAAATCCGGCCAGAACAACATAACGGTCTTTTGTGTCGGAAACAGAACCCGAATCATCCAAATAAAGCAGATGCATAATAGTTAGTAGAAATCAGCAAAAAAAAGCGAACCAGGAACGAACTCTAAAGAGCCCGAAACGTACCGCGCACGGCAGCACTCCCGATTCGTATTGCCATTATACACTATGGAAACAATAAATCAATCTCTGATGACATAAAAAAAGCCCCGCTCGGCATCACACCGGGCGGGGCTTTGCTATGCAATAACCAACATGCAGGGAAACTAGGCGACGACCTCCTTGCAGGGCATCAGGAAGAACATCTCCTTATCCTTTCGGGTGGCGCCGGAAGCCGCCTTCACAAGAATCTGCTCCCGCACGCCGATATATTCGGGCCGCGGTTCAATGCGGAACTGGGCATCCTTCCAAACGCCGAACTCCACGCGGGACTTCAACCAGGCAACGCACATGCGGTTCCCGTCTTCATCCAGCGGTAGCATATTCGTCACCAGGAACTTCACGCCAAGGAAAGCGTTCACCTCCCCGTTCGTCAAGCTCTGGAACCCGTAATTGCGGTTCTGCGTCTGTTCCAGCAGCAGCATATCCATGTGCTGCGCCGGAGTAATGGCAACCACGATCTCTTCACCGCGGCCAGCCTTGAACATGTCAAGCATCTGGTAACGGGCGCGGAGCAGGGCAATCTTGTCAATCAGCATCCCGGCGGCGGTCTTCGTGCCCTTGGCGGCATAATCAACCGGAATCACATTGAAAGAATCGGGAGCCGTATCGAGTTCTTCAATAGTCGCTCCGTCATCTCCCGTATAATTCGGTGCCAGAATCCCGCCGCACACACCGTCTGCCTGCGTGCGGACGCGGTACTTCCCGGACGTCTTATCCTTCATCACGCCCAGGATGACCTCATCATTCATGCGGGCCAGGGCCTTCCTTTGCTCGCTCATGACGTGGGACGCCGTGAAATCCAGCGTGTCCATATCCATCTTGTCGTCCTCTTCCAGCGGAATCGCATTGTAAAACTTGCGCTTCCGCATCGTGCGCTTGCCGAACGGAATATCCTTCCATTCAACCTTCTCGAAGCGTCCTTCGTACTCCTGCATTTCCGTCTTGCCATAGGCGGGCATTTCGACGGCTTTGCCGGAACAGTTGGGATGAATCGTCACATACGGCTTCACCAGCTCGGTATCCTGCTGAATCTGTGTCTGCCACTTCGTTTCCCGCTTGGTGCGGAACATCTTTGTAATATCTGGGGTAAGTTCCATGCATCGCTTATCGCATTCCCCAGCCTTCCGGCTGCATGCTTGCCCCGTTAAAAAGCTCCCTCACGTTGTTAAAAACGCCCCCAAACTTAACACCGCAAGCATACACGCACGGCATCCCCCTTGCTTAATATGCCCGGTATGGACAAGGTCACCTTCTTTCAACAAAGTCTTCAAACCCTAGGAGACCGTGAATATAAGCGGGACTCCCCCACCGGGAAAGCCTGTGACCTCTGGTTCCCCTCCGTCATGCACGAAGCCCTCAACTACGGAGCATGGAGCTTTGCGACAAAAACCACGGAACTCCCGCCGGAAGAAGACGGCACCTACACCCTCCCGGAAGACTGCCTCCGTCCCTTCAAAATAGATGCGCTGCGATACCGGATTGACGGAAACAAAATCATCGTGGAGCAAAGCCGCGCCACCCCCGGTAAAAACACCTTGACCCTCCGCTACATCTCCAACGCGCTTGCCAAGGCGGAACACCTCCCGGAGACTCAACCCCTTTTTATCCGCGGCGTTTCCCTTCTGCTCGCGGCCCGCATGGCCGTTAAAATCACTGGGGAACCCCAGCTCGCCTTAAACCTGGAACAAATGGCGGCGGCTGCCCTCTCAAACGCCCTTCATCAAGACGCGCTCACCCAGTACAGCAATGACCAGCATCCGCTGGACGACATCCTTCAATCCTCCATCATCAGCTAACCATGGGACAAATCATTGGCAACCTCGGACAAGCCAAAACCTACAAGGCCCAGGCATCCGTTGCACTCGCACAGGGCCGCGCCCAAAAAGCCGCAGCCAGTAAGCGGGCCTTCAACCTTGAAGAAGAAGCCCGTTCCGACTCCATCCTTGCGGGAAAGAACATGATGCGCCAGCGGGAAAACCAGACCGCCGCGCAGGCCACTGTCCGCAACGCCATCGCATCCTCCGGCTTCACCAGTCAGGGATCCGGCCAGCAGGCGGAAATCGCCACGGCGGACATCTTTGAAACTGCCATCCGTGACATGGCCCTCTCCAACGCCATCAGCGACTCCAACAAACGGTATGCGGCGGACGTTTCCCGTTATCAGGGAGACCTTGCCATGCAACAGGCGGAAGCCGCGGCCTCCCAATACAACAGCTTGGCAAAAACGGCCAGGACATCCGCGTTCATTCAAGGCATCGGATCCGTGGGAGCGGGTGCCCTTGGCTACGCGCTGGGCTACCAGCAGACGGATCCCGTCACGGGCAAAACGACCACCATGTCGGGGTGGAAAGGCGCGCAGGCCGCGTACAGCAACGCCTATGACCTCTCCGGTTCCATGCTGCAATGGGCACCCGGTACAATAACGGCAGGCCGCAACTCCTCGGCCAATGCGGGCAACTCCATCTTCCAGCTCTTCGCTCAACTCTTTCCCGGAAAATAACCATGCGCCACTGTCCCACGGAAGCCTACACCTACCTTGAAGCCAGGGAACCCGGCCTCTACCATGCCCTCATACGCACCACCATTGCGGCAGGCGGCATCATTCACTCCGCCCCTGACTGCTTCTGTCTGGCTATTCCCGCGCCAGATGACCCGCGTACCGTCGTCATCCTCTTCCAATGCTCGGAACTCCCCGCCCTTTGGCGGCTGGCGAAAATGTACCGTCATCGCTTCGACAAAGTCCGCTTCCGCCGCGACTTCAAAAACCGCTACCCGGAGCGCACCGTCCACATCGTCCGCTTCATGCGTAAAAGAAAACTCGCTGCCCTTGCTTCAAAGAAATCTTAACTATTCACTTTTAACTATTAACTTCAATATCCCCTATGCCGGAACTTCCTATGTACACCGGGGCGCATGCCCAGCTCGGAAACGGGGCATCCCCGCTCCCCACGCCTGACATCGGCATACAGGCTGCCCAGCACGCCAACCAGCGCGGGGCCGCCGCTCTGGATGAAACTGTCAACCAATACTACCGAATCCAGGACTTCGGGGAATCACAAAAAATAGAAAGCCGTCTCCGTGAACAAATCGCTGACTTCGACGTGGAATTCAAACGCCGGGCCGCCCTCGCCCCAGGCTCGGAAAACGCCCTGTATGACGACCGTGGAACTCTTATGGAAGACCAGCTCGATAAACTCGTCGGAGAATACACCGACAACATCGGGGAACTCCAAGGCAACTTCATCAACCCGGAAGCCCGTATGCGTTCCGATGCCATGCGCTTCCACGTCAGCGGCGACCTGAAAAAAAGGGCCTACGGAAAAGCGGCGGAACTCGGCATCCAGCGCACGCGGGAACACTTCCAGAACAACTATGACCTCGCCATTCGTAACGAAGACTACTCCGGGGCCGGGGACGCCATCACGGACGCACGTGACAACGGCGTCATCACCGCAGAAAAAGCGGACATCATGCTCCTTGACCTTCGGGACACCGCTCTCATGGCCCGCGCCCAAAAACAAAGCGAAGAAGACCCCGTCGCCTTCTGGAATGAACTGGACGACGACGGCAGCCCTTACGCCGTTCTCCCCTCCTCCAAACGCATGCAGCTCCAACGCCTCGCTTCCCTCTCCATGCAGGGATTCAGCCGTTCCTTCGTCAAATCCGTGGAAACAGGCAACGCCAGGGCGGAAAAAATCCCCGGTTCCAAAACCTCAACAACCTCCACAGGCAACGCGAAAAAAGAAAAGGAAATCTACAACCCGGCTCCCTCCAACATCACCCGCAATCTTCATGCCCTCTGGCGCAAATACAACGGGGACTTCAAGGAAGGGCAGGGAAAAATAGACGCCATGCCCTTCCTTGCGGAACAGGGCCGCGCCATGATCACCTCGCCCCATGACGAAACGGAGGCGGAAATGGTCATCGCCCTCTACAAGCAATTCGGGCAGGGGGAAGACTACGCCAAAGCCATGGTCAAGCAATGGCAGGAAGACCTCGCCCGCCCGAAGGGCCTTGACCCCAAAGTCACCTTATCCCATGCAGCCCAGGTAGGCTACTTTACCAGGGCGGAAGACGCGGCCATCCTTGCTCTTGAACAGGAAAAAGTGCAGAAACAGGAAGACGACGAATGGACGCCGGAAGATGAAGCCCGGCTCAAAGCCGCCAAAGACCGGAGAAAAGCTGCGGCGGAAAATGCTCAATCCCTCCTTCTCGCCAATCTGGACATCTGGAAAAACGACCAGCAATACAACGGCGGAAAAGAAAAAAAGGAACTCACGGAACTCGAAATTGCAAACCGCCTGTGGGACACCATCGCCAACTACACCCCGGGCAACAGGGATCAGGTTCAGCAGGACAGCTATCGGCAACAGGAAGCCGTCAACATCACGGCAGCCAGTGACAACTACATTCGGAAGCAGGCCGCAGCTCAAAGCCGCAACCTTGACCTGAAAGCGGAACTGTCCGTTACCAACCGCCTTAATGAAGAAGAACGGAAAGCCGCGGAAAAAATGATCGCGGACATCAGGCGCAGGGAAGAAGAAGCCTACCGCCGCACGCAGCCCGTGGACTCCATCGTGCCCGTCAGCCGGAACAAAGAACTCCCCTCCCAATGGGGAGACGACGGCCAGGAACCCGTTCTCTACGTTCCGGAAGGCTGGTACGCGGAAGGAATCACCGTGGGCGTCACCCCCCCCAGCCGCCGATACGCGGAAGCCAAAATCGTCTCCAAACCGGACTGTCCCTCCCCCACCATGTCAAAA